>Ga0257112_10000001_pt1 | contig 101489 bp, 96 predicted proteins | sample LP_taG_5_FD_191565 | JGI IMG/M metagenome (GOLD analysis project Ga0257112, IMG submission 191565) | Marine microbial communities from Northeast Subartic Pacific Ocean, Canada - LP_J_2015_P26_1000m | ecosystem: Environmental > Aquatic > Marine > Oceanic | place: Canada: Northeast Subartic...
CATAGCAGTCGTTACTGCGACTTGTGTCCCTACTGTGGACTGTATATCACGACTATCAAAGCTTTGTACTTGGAAAGTAGCAAATCCCATTTCTTGGTACATGGCTAAATAATCTAGATGATGAGTAGACCAATTTAAACTTCCTGCCGCCCCTATGATTAATGGATATTTTGTATCGGGATCATAATCATTAGGCAAAGTTAATGTACCAAACACTTCCTGGGCTGGTTCGTTTTCCAAATCCACAATAATTTCCTCAAATGAGAATGGATTTGCGCTTTGAAAGGTAATGATTTCTTGATTGGTATTTTGTGCCATCACTACAGATATCATTCCAATTATAATATATCGTATCATTTTTTCTCCAATAGTTGTAAGTAAGATTTAAACAAGGTACCCCCACCTCCGCTATATCCTCCCAAATCACCACTACTCTTAATCACACGGTGACATGGAATCACAATGGGGATTGGATTGGCTCCACTTGCACGCCCCACGGCTCTCCATGCAGAAGGTCGTTTCACTAAATTTGCAATTTCTTTATAGCTTTTTGTTTTCCCGTAGGGAATTTTCTCAATTCTAGCTAACACTTTTTTGAAAAAATCACTTCCTTCAATCGTGCAAGGAATATCAAATTTTTTTAATTTTCTTTGAAAATATGCATCCAATTGTTCTTGGACATGTTTTGCAAATTTTAGGTTTCTACCTTGATTAATTTTTAAGGAAATCTGCGGGTTAATCAAATCTTTTTTCTGATGTGAAGATTGCAACCTTAATAAGGAATCTTTCGAGTACAATATCTTAAAATGAAAGTGATCAATGTGGAATATTTTTTGATACACTATTACAATTTCACTGCTGTACCATAAATAAAAATTTCTGACGCTCCTTGTTGTAACATAGAAGTTGTAAAACGTACACAAACCACAGCATCTGCGCCTAATTCTTCAGCATTTTTTACCATACGATCCATTGCTTGCTCTCTTGACTCTGCCATCAACTTTGAATATTCTATAATTTCTCCACCTACCAGATTTCTCAACCCAGCTAAAATATCTTTTCCAACATGTCTGGCTCGTATTGATTGACCGCTAACGAGGCCTAGAGTTTGAGAAATAGTTCTATTCTCTACTTTGTCTTGTGTTATTATAATCATTTGCGAATCTCCTTTGAATAATAATCGTCTTCTTTATTACTTAAACGTTCTCGTAATACCTTGATAAACAATATAAATAGTCCACCATAGATTAATAGAATGATTAAGCCATCTGGATAGAATTCTTCAATTGCTTGTAAGGTAAGACAAGTAATAAGAACAAAAAATCCTGTGATTAAAAGATATCCTAATTTTTCCATTTTAAATTCCTTTTTATCAATTTAACTTGTTTACATTCAAAAAGGAAATATTTAGGGTAAATTCATGGCCAGAATGATAAAACTAGCAAACTATCAAGGATTATTGATAGTCCTTATCGGAGCATTAGCATACCTTTCGTACACCAATTATAATCTTGAACAAGATCTAGAAGAGTATAAAGGGTATTACAAAACTGTTGCCATTAAATATGTGCAAGAAATTATGGAAAAACCTGAACTTTCCGTTCCTGATCCAGAAGAAATGGAGGTGACTACTATAGATTTTGAATCCAATATGTTGCTTTTCAAAGACTTAGAAGGAAATGAATTTTCGTTAAGAAATTTTGAAAACAAGGTGTTATTTATCAATTATTGGGCAACATGGTGTAATCCTTGTTTAGCAGAAATGCCAAGCATGGCAGAATTATATAATCAGTATAAAGAAAACAATAATATTGTATTTCTTTATTTATCCAAAGAAGATGCGGATACAATTATTGATTATATCCCTAAAGATGAATTTTTAGGACAACTTCCTATATACAAAGTAGTCACAGATGACGACTTATTTAGTACCCGTGGCATACCAACCACATTTATTGTGAATCGCAATGGGGAAATTGTAATCAAAGATGTCGGGTCTGCAGTGTGGAACGATCAATCTGTTGTCGACTATCTTAATAAACTCTTATAATTATCTTGAAAAAAAATATCACAATCAACTATAGTAATGGTTTTCCTTGTTTGGGCAATGGAATCGATTTCACTGAAGAATGCTTTGGATTGCAATTTAACGCTGCGTTGATTCAACATACTTCTGAATTAATTTGGAAACCAAACTCAACCTTGCCAAATACCGCAGCACAATCACTTCCAGCTCCTTTTAATGTCTTAAGTGATCTTGGTAAAGCAATGACCGTAAATCTTAATGGACATACTGGACTGATTGGCAAAAAACAACTATTAAACGAAGTAAATCTACTTGATCACAGTCTGATGGATAGTTTTATAACACATGTTACAAATCACATCGAAAATCCAACAAAAGAATCGGCACAATTGATTGCTGATATTCGTTGCTGGACTTCTTGGATTGCCAACGGTATTAAAATCGAACCTATCTTTAATGGAGAATCACGAGGATGTTCTTTTATTCCTTGGCCGTTGTCCGGACTACTACTACTATCTTCCAGAATTACTGGGCAACAACCTGAATTTGAATACGCAGCAGATTATGTATTGCGTTCTGGGATTTTACCCGAAATTGATATAGAAACATTAAAGGATGAAAAAACCATTATCGAGTATATTCGCGCTATTAAACCAGTTGTTTCTTTTCACGACCTTGATGGCAATGAACAAGGGTTCCGTATGACTCATCTTGCGATGGAAAATACTGCCAGTATGATGATTCAAAATGCATTGGAGGCAGTAGATGGAAAGAATATATCAGACAATTTAGAAAAGGTAGAACATGCCCTAATGCTATCAAATAAGATATTTAATTGTATGTGGAAAGTAAGTGATCCGCTGCTATACAATAAAGAGGTGCGTATTTTCATTCAAGGATTATATGGAAATCAAGGCAGTATTTATAATAAACAAGGATTATTCTTTGAACAATGCGGAGACATCCATAGCGAAACGTACAATACAAAAGGATGCTATATCTTCAATTTGCATGGACAAACAGGTGCAAACAGCTCTTACCACCCATTAGGCGATGAAATCACTGGTATTGGAGATCACACCAAAGCATACATGTGTAGTGATGTAGATTGTGCCATTATTGAGAATATTCTTACAAAAGGATTCGTTACTGAACAAGAACTATCATGCTCCATTGATTCATTAACAAAATTGCTTAAATCATTTCGAGTGGGTTATCGTCCCCCTGCTCACCATGCAATGATTGTCAATATGAGGGCACAACTTCAGAACTCTTCCTATTTTCAAACGATTGAATCCAGTCCCGAATTAAAAAAACAATTAGCAGCATGTGTTAGATGGCTTATCCAACATCGTATTGATCATTACAAAATGGTGGTATCTTACATATTGCGTTCTCCTGATCCATATAGACATCAGACAAAAGCAAAAGGAACGGGTGGCTCTCCTACTCCATCATTTTTACCAAAAATGTTTACCAACAGCATTGATAGATTAAAAGATCTTATTGGTGATACAAATGTAGACTGGGCAAACGAATTGCTTTCCATTACTGAAAACCATGAAGATTCAATGAATCGTTTTAGAAAAATAGCATTACAAGTAGAAAAAGATGATTCTGATAAAAATCGTTCTTTATCTTAGTCATCATATAAGATAAACAATATTTACCATTCAAAAGGTCCATCAATTACTCTCCATAGATATAATGAAACCACTGTTCTAAAAGGTTTCCATTGCTCTGCTCTCTTTTTCATAATATCTAGAGTAGGTACTTTTTCCAACTTAAAGTATTTTTGGAACCCTTTTCGTACTCCTAAGTCACCGAGCGGAAAGATATCAGGTCTATTAAGAGTGAATATTAAAAACATTTGCGCTGTCCAAGGCCCAACTCCTTTAATTGTAATCAATTGATTCATAATTTCATCATCGGAAAAATTGTTTAAATTTTTGTAATCAACTGTTCCATCTAGAAATGCCTGAGAAATATTTTTTATATAGTTGGCTTTTGCATTTGAAAGTCCTACGGATCGAAGAGTTTCGTGGTTAGTATTAAGTATATCATTTGGTGATGGATAATCTTTCCCCTCATATAAAGCAATAAATCTGTCTGAAATTGTTTTTGCAGCTTTACCGCTTAATTGTTGGTATATAATAGATCTTGTTAGTGATTGAAAATAATTTGTTTCTGGGGTTAAATCTTCGATTTGAAAGGCATTAAAAAGAGGTTTAAGATCTGGATCAGATTTTTTTAAAGACAGAACCGCCTTCTTAATAGAGAATTTTTCAGGCTTTGACATAGATATAAACTAATTATCTTTAGTCCTGAAGAAATGTTGTAGTAATACTTGGATTTCCATCGTTACTAGCAGGTATGATATCCATAATCTTACACATCATCTCATAAAGATGGATATTTTGAATTCTTGGTCCAATATATCCAGATTTAAATCCAGGACCATGGCCAACAAAGATTCCATGCATTGATTCGTATTGAGGGTGATAACCATGATCTCCTTTTGGAAATCGGTTCGGATTAAATGATTTATGGGTGAGAATACGCCAATGATCATCCGCTACAACAGTCAAATCTTGGATACGACGATTATCGGTTAAATGGAAATTTTCAGGAAATCCATTTTTTTTATATACACGCATATTGGGATGCGCGTTTTCGAGTAAGCTAAATAAAGCATCTATTTTGGATGGTAAATGGTCTTTAATCCTGATAGGAACAAAAACCCCTTGATCAACTAATTCTAATGTTGAGATATCAATATAATCATCTAAAAAAATTACTTGATCTGTATAGTTTTCTGTCATTCCGTGATCAGAAACAATCATAATGTTTACTTCATCAAAAATACCACGATCTTTTAAGCCGTCGATTAAAATACCAATTTCATAATCAACGCTTCTGATAGCTTCCTTTGTTTCTTCTGTATCAGGACCATATCTATGACCAGCATCATCTACATCATTGAAATAACTTGCTAAAAATGTTGGTCGGTTAGTGCCTTTCAATTCTATCCATCGTAAGAGTTGTTCCATGCGTTGCGTATTTGTGATAGATTCATCGTATGCAAACCAATTTGATGGTCTAACACCCATAATTTCAGCATCAGATGTTGGCCAAAACATTGTCATAGCACGCAATTGTTGATTTTCTACTGTTACCCAAATTGGCTCTCTATTAATCCATTTTCCATCTCTAGCAGCGGTACTACCTTGACCGATATAATAGTATTCATCAAAAACTTCGTCATACATTCTGTTCGCAATTAATCCATGATTATTAGGATAAGACCCTGTCACAATACTAAGATGGTTTGGAAATGTTTTACTTGGATAAGAAGGAATAAGTCCTTCAGATCTTACGCCTGATTCAATGAGTTCATCTAGATTAGGAGTTTCTGTTTTATCAAAATAGTCCCATCGAAATCCATCAATTGAAATTAATATTAATGGGGTACCAGGTTCATTATAATCTCTCGATACACTCCCACCATTATCATTGCAACTAATTAGTACAAAAAAAAGACAAAAAAGAATATTATTTTTCATTGGACAAATGCCTCATAAGAAAATTGATCATCTTCTCGTATAAATGTTTTCTATTTTTCCAACCATCTGCTTTATTTTCAGCGGTTAAAAAATTATTATTACTCATTCCATGGTTACCATTTGGATACAAAAAGAGTTCCATTTCTTTTCCATGTTCGGCATAAGCTTTCGCTAATTGAATGGAATGTTGGTGATGAACATTATCATCTGCAGTCCCATGAATTTGAAGTAAATGACCTTTTGCTTTTTCTACATGGGTTAATACCGAAGCATTTTTATATCCTTCTGGGTTTTCTTCTACCAATCCCATATATCTTTCTGTCCAAATTGTATCATATAATAGCGGATCCACATTCGGGGCAACCGAAACACCTGCTTTAAAATAATCGCTTGCAAGGGTCATACACATATTGGTTAGATAACCTCCTCCACTCCATCCCCAAACACCAATATTATCACCATCAACATAAGGAAGGCTTTGAAGATATTTTGCAGCTTCTATGTGATCTTTAACGATATATTTTCCATAATCACCATAAGCCATATCTTTAAAGACTTTTCCTCTACCGCCTGTCCCTCGATTATCAAATGAGAAGATAATAAATCCTCTTTGAGAAAAATATTGATGAAAAACATGATTGCCTGCACCCCATCTATTGTTTACCATTTGGGATCCTGGACCACCATAATTATAGAGAATCACAGGGTATTGTTCCATAGAATCAAAATTATGTGGAAGAGTGATAATTGCATTTAAACGCTCTCCATCATCTGTAAATAGATTCATTAAGCGTGGATAGGTAAATCCATATTCATCAAATTGGGTACGATCCGTCTCCGCAAGCATACGTTTTGACGTCCCAGAATTGCTTCTCAAAATGGTTTTAGATGGAGTAGTAAAATTGGAATAGGAATCAATAAAAAAGTTTGTAGTTGGTGAAAACCTAGCTGAATGGGTCCCTTGTTCAGATGTTAAACGTTTTAATTTTGATCCATTAAATCTAACCGAATAAATATGGTTCTCAACTTCTGATTCTCTTTTACCTGAAAAATAAATAATCTGATTTTCTTCATCGATAATATTGATGCCATTTACTTCCCATTTTCCTCTTGTAATTTGATTTATAAATTGACCATCAGGACGACTTCTATAGATATGTTTAAATCCATCACGTTCAGATATCCATATAATCTCATCATTATCTAAAATATCTATATTAAAAAGACCTGGACTGCCAAAAAAGTCGTATGCATCTACCCAAGTATCGTTTTTATCATTTAATACTAATGTTGTTTCATTATTATCTATGTCATATCTAAAAAATTTCAAGTCATTCTGTTTTCGATTCAATGTAGTGATATAAAAATTATCTTTGTTTTCATGCCACATAGCATTTGGGATATAATAGGTATCTTCAGGTAATGGAATCCAAGTAATATGTGAAGTTTCAGGTAATAAATTTGGAATAATTTCCTCCACCCCTTCTTCTACTAATTCTAATAAAACTTCCTCTACTGGAGCCTCTTCTATAGCTTCTTCTTCAGCAGGAATTTCATCTTCAACCAAAGTTTCAACAGTAGATGGTGATGCGTTTAAATCAATAATACCAAGTTTCACTGTTGGATTTGTCTGACCAGTTTTCGGATAATAGATATACTTAACTACTGGATATTTCGATGCATAATCAATCAGTGGATATTTTTCCACTTGAGACTGATCTTCTTGCCAAAAAACAATATAATTACCAGAAGGACTCCATCTATAGGCATCATAACTTCCAAATTCTTCTTCGTATACCCATCCAAAGTGTCCATTAAGCGTTGTTTCACTTCCATCGGTTGTTAATCGAACTTCTTCTAAATCTTCTAATGAGAATAAATAAAGATTATTATCGTTTCTTACATAGGAAACATATTGATTATCTGGAGAAATTTTTACATTTCTCAAACTATCAGGATTAGCAGAAACTGGAACTACTGTATCTTTAATAATATCATAAACATGATAAGTGCCATATGAAGAATGTCTCCATATACTAACATTGTTTGTTTTGAGTAGTAATAATGTTTGGTCGTTACTAAAACTATGACTAAAGCGATCTAATTGGTCTTTTTTGATACTAAAAACTTCGGTTGTATCATCTCTAGCTAAATCATATCTATAAAAATTTTTCCCAAGAGAATCACTATCAGAAAAATAATAGGCATCTTGATTATTGGCCCATTTATAACTCCCGATTCCATCGTAACGGAATGTTCCTCCCATTACATCTTTGAGTTCGATAGTTTTTTCCTGAGGAAAAATAATAGTAAAAAACAATAAGACTATAATTTTGCGCATTAGTAGATAATAAAGAAATTTTTAAGAAATATCACCTAAATAGTTTTGCATTACCGTTTATGCTTCTATAAATTGCACACTTATGGGAGTCATTACAAATATGCGCAATCAGATGCAGGTAGTTATGTGGATTATTCTTGTTCTGTTTATTGTCAGCATGGCAATCGGTGGATTGGTTGGAGGTGCAAGTGTTGGTGATATATTTGGCCAAAATTCTTCTACTAATGTTGGTTCATTAAATGGTAAACCAATCTTGTATGAAGATTTCAATCGATTGGTATTTGATGAAATTGGTCGTCTTGAATCACAATCTGGTGAAAGCATGTCTGATGAAGATAGAGAATATGTCAGAGCAGTTGTTTGGGAAAGATTGATTCAAGATCTTTTGATTCAAGAACAAATTCAAGACAATGAAATTGTGATTGGCAATAATGAAGTCTTGTACCAATTAAAAAACAATCCCCCTCCTTTTTTACAAGGTAGTTCCCTTTTTCAAACTGCTGGTCGATTTGATTTAGAAAAATACATGGAAGCAGTTCTTAATCCAGGAAATCTTGATTGGCGTCCTATTGAGGAATTTATGCAAAACATTTATCTACCAAATTATAAACTACAACAACTAATTATTCATAGTGCCTCGACAACAGATGAAGATATTCGTGATAACTATAGACAAAGATTTGTTAATTATAGTATCGAAGCGATTCATATAACAGATAAAGCACTTGATGAAGAAACGCCTCAACCGTCCGAAGAAGAATTGATGGCAGCTTATAATGAAAATATTGATGATTATAAACAGCCAGAAATGCGATATATGAAATATGTTAAATGGCCTATTGTATCTGATTACAATGATTCTCTACGTGTACAATTAGAAGCAGGAAATCTGATACAACGTATTCATCAAGGAGAAAGTTTTTCAGACATAGCAAATAATTATAGTGAGGACCCAGGAAATAGCGCAAATCCGGACTCTCTTAATGGTGGAAGTCTTGGTTGGTTTAATAAAGGCGAAATGGTAAAAGAATTTGATGAAGCATCTTTTAGTGGTAAAACAGGTGAAGTAGTAGGTCCTATTTTAACACAATTTGGATACCATATCATTAAAATCAATAATAAAAGAACAGTAGAAGATGGAGATGAACAGGTAAATGCTTCACATATTTTACTAACAGTTACACCAGGTAAGGATACAGAAAATAAATTACGAAATTTATCAAGTATTTTTTCCTTAGAAGCTCAAGAATACGGGTTTTTTGATTTAGCAGATTCTCTCAAAATGGAAATAAATGATGCAAGCAGGGTCCAAAGAGCATCCATATTTATAGAAGAGATTGGAGTGGCAAGAAATGCTGTACAATTTGCTTTTAGTAGCGAAGAAGGTAACGTATCTGAATATGTAGAAAATGATAATTATTTCCTTGTATTCTATCTGGATTCAATCTCACCGGCAGAAGCAATGTCATTTGAAACTGTTAAAGAAAGCCTGCTAGAGGAATCTATTGTTGACATCAAAAAGAAACAGATTGAAGAAATTGCTAATAATCTTTTAATAGATAAGGAAAATGTGAATTTATCTGATTTAGCAAAGACTTACCCTAATTTCGAATATGTAGAAGAAGCAACAAGCAGTTTGATTGGAAGTTTTACATCTATTGGAAGGAGTAATTATGTTGCTGGAGCATTGCTTAATGCCAAACAAGGCGATTTCTTCGGTCCGTTGCCAACTATCCGAGGACAAGTTTTTGTCAAAGTGTTAAATATAGACGAATTAGATGAAAAAGATTTTAATGAAAAAAAAGAAGCGCTAAAATTTAGTTTAATTATCCAAAGACAGAATTTAATATGGAGTAATTGGTTGCAAGCTCTTCGAGATAATTCTGATATTGAAGATAATCGATTTGATTTCTACTAATTTTCTCTAAAAACACCAAGTTTATCATATCTTTCTATTCTAGAAGATAAATAATCTGTAATATTTTTTTCCTTTAATAAATTTATTTCATCTACTATAGTTTTTTTTAGAATCTCAATTATTTCATCAGAATGTCTGTGTGCACAACCAGTTGGTTCATAAACAATCATATTACATATGTTATGTTCCATTAAATCTTTAGGAGTTAATCTTAAAGCACTTGCAGCTTCTGGTGCTTTCGAAGAATCTTTCCATAAAATTGATGCACAACCTTCAGGACTAATTACAGAAAACCAGGTGTTTTCCAACATTAACATTTTATCACATAATCCGATTCCTAAAGCGCCACCGCTTGCTCCCTCTCCAATAACAATTGATAATATCGGAGTTTGAATGGATGCCATCTCAATAAGATTGTTTGCAATAGCATATCCTTGTCCTCTTTCCTCTGCTGCAACTCCAGGATCGGCACCAGGAGTATCAATCAAGGTAATAATTGGTAAATTAAATTTTTCTGCCATTTTCATAATACGTAATGCTTTTCTGTAACCTTCAGGCTTCATCATACCAAAGTTTCTATACAAATTTTCTTTTGTATTCCTGCCTTTTTGTTGCCCTATAATGACGACACGATGGGTATCTATAGTTCCAATGCCAGCTATAACAGCTTTATCGTCAGAGAATGCTTTATCTCCATGTAATTCAATAAAATCCTCGCACCAAGCTGATATATAATCAAGGGTATAGGGACGATTAGGATGTCTAGCTAATTGAACTACCTGCCATGGTTTTAGATTAGAAAAAACTTCTTTTTCTTTTTCTATTCTCATATTTTTTAGTTGATCCAATTTTTTTGATTCAGAATCAATGGAAACTAAATTTTGAATTTCATCATCAAAATCTTTCAGAGGTTTCTCAAAATCTAAATAATGTTTTTTCATTTATTTTTTTAACCTAAACAATCTCCAGAAACCAAACAACCATACTTTTAAAATTGCTTCCATTACAACGGATTTATCCATCTTGGATTCTCCAACAGTACGATCCGTAAAAGTTATTGGATGTTCCTTGATTTTACAATTTTTTTGGTATGCACGAAATGATGTTTCAATCTGGAAACAATACCCTTGTGATGAACATTCATTAAAATTTATGAGGTACAATGTATCGCTTTTCCAAGCCTTAAATCCAGCTGTTAAATCTTTGATGGGCACACCTGTAATCAATCTAGCATACAAATTAGCAAAATAACTTATATATAGACGACGCACTGGCCAATTTATCACCCTTAACCCTCCATAATATCTACTACCTACTATTAAATCATTTTCTGATAACAGTGCAAACATAGCAGGAACTTCTTTTGGATCATGTGATAAATCTGCATCCATTTGTATAATCAAATCATAATTGTGTTTTAATGCCCAATTAAATCCAAATACATATGCAGAACCTAACCCATCCTTTGTCGGTCTTGTTTCGACAGCAACAAACTCTTGGTAATGACTTTTTACCAAATCTCCTGTTCCATCAGGAGAATTATCATCTACAACTAGTATATCCAAACTTATATCTAATGCTAGAAGCATATCAATTGTTTTGACAATATTTTTTGCTTCGTTGTATGTAGGAAGTATAACTAATCGTTTCATTATTTAACCCTAAAAGTTTGAGCAATCAAATTCATTTGTCTAATATAGAATGCTTTTTTCCCTCCTGGGTTATATACCAGATAAGTAATATAAAACGTTCTGTCTGATTCATAATTGTAGAAAAGATAACCCTGAAAAGGGCCTCCTTTAGCTCCTTCAACAGATTCCCACAATCCTGATATTTTATAAGCAGCATCTTCCCTGTAATGATCAATCCAATCAATTGATAAAAAATCGTTATTATATTGAATTGACTTAAAATATTCCTTGGGAAAATTATTTGCTAATTCGGTTGCAGTTTCTTTTGAAAAATGGTTCCCTTCTCTCCAATAAACTGCTAACCATCTAAAAGGCATTTCTTGTCCAATCCATACAAAATTGGAGTCAGTTTCATTTCTAATAATTTCCCATCCCCAAGGTAAATTGATGTTCCAGCCGTAGCTTTCTAATAGCATAGACTCTTTATCTTCTTGATGTTGTGTTTCTAAAAGATATTGGGATTGTTTTTTATCAAAATTTGTATTGTATTGTGATTTAATCCATTCATTATTTTCTAAAAAATATTCTTTAATCGAATCGGAATCAGAACCGCTTATAATCATAAATAATTGATTTTTAGCAAATTGATCTTTAGATAAAATAACTGGGTCACCCTCAAGTGTTTGATTAAATTTTTTAACACCTAATAAATCTTTCACCAATTTAGTAGCAGGATTTAAGTCAAAATTACCAATTGATGCGACAATTAAATTAGTTTGTGTTTTTAATGCTTGGTAATTAGCAGGATCGGAAAATTTTACTTTGTAGAATGGTTCTGGCTCAGGAGTTAATAGGGTGTCATTAAACACAATCGATAACAAACTTTTTATTTGTTCTCGATCTTCTTTTGCAGCTAAGACGACTAAATCGTCGCTACTTCCTATCGAATCTCTTTTTACCTCACAGTTAAAAACAAAAATAAGGCAAATAAAGATAAATACTATCTTAATTGTTTTTTCTTCTATTAGAAATCTCATATAAAAATACCAGTATTAAAGTTAGTATCAAGAAAATTAGCATTGGTTCCCATGTTAAGAAAGGATAGTTAATAAATTTTTCTCTTGATGTAATCATAGAATTTGAGGGCACAGAATTATCTGTACTTATATTTGCAGAATATTGTATCGATGTCAAACCATGCGGGTTAAAATAACTTAAGGAAAGATTTATTGGTTTATTTGATTGATAATTATCTATTAATCCTTGCAAAAAATTTAGACCATTTTGATCTTTTATTTCTTCAAGATTAATATCATTCACTGATGCAATAAATTCTTGTGAGGCAAATGGTAGTTGGAATGCCATCATCAATGTACTTATATCACTTAGCGATTCAAATTGATATGAAAAATTTCTTGGTCCAGGAACTTGATTATATCTATTTAAAAAAAGATAAATTTTATGTTCACCGTCTTTTTCAACCGAAGCAACAGATTGGTTCTCAACCTTTAACACTTGCTCAAATAGTTCATCATTATTTGACACCAGATACAGAACTGAATCGACTTCAGTTGGCAATCTAAATTTATATTGGTTAGAAGAGTCTGTATCAAATTTATATTCTACCATAATTCCTTGATAGTAATACTCCGGATAGATTGTAACCGACAGGGTATCAATAATAGATTGCGAAAATGTACAGCTTATAAATAAAATAAAAACAAATCTCTTGCTCATCTTCTAAGTTAATAGAAAAATAACAAATATATCATAAAATGAATGAGTAATGGCAGTAATTCCGAAGCCTCTTTGAACATATAAAAATGCCAAGAATATACCAGCAATAAATCGGACGGCAAAAGCTTCTTGGTTAATCGATTCTCCTCCAATAAAATGAAATAAAGAAAACAAAATTGCCGAAAGAATTACAGCATAAAAATTTGCAGAAAACTTACCTAGTCGAAACAAAAATTTTATTGATTGATAAGATATATAAATTAACAGTACTCTAAAAATGAGTTCTTCATAAATACCGGCACCCAAAGACAAAATCATATTACAATAGATATCATTAGTAGAAGCATCCATTAAATAAAGATTGCCCATCAAAAAAAATAAGATACTAGCATATACCATAGATTCAAGGAACATTACACCTAAATATGGTCTAGAAATACTCAATGAATTAAAATGGCGCTTCTGATAATAAATGATTATTAATAGAATAAACAGAAAGATTATTGATGATACATAAATAACGTCAAATCCTAACTTTAATATTATTTGTTCAATCAATACATCGGCACCATTTTGGATATAATTAAATTCTATGTTTCTCATCCAAAAAATACCTAGTTCATAGATAAGGAAAATTGGTAAAGTGATAATAAAACTATAAAGAGGTGAACTAGATTTTCTAAAATAGTCTTTAATCATATCAAATCTTCAATACAGCTAATAAAGCTTCTTGAGGAACTTCCACTTTTCCAATCATACGCATTCTTTTTTTACCCTTTTTTTGCTTTTGAAGAAGTTTCTTTTTTCGTGTTACATCACCGCCATATAACTTTTCAGTCACATTCTTTCTAAATGGAGCAATATTCGTTCTTGCAATAACCCTAGTACCGATAGAAGCCTGAATAGGAATCTGAATTTGTTGTCTCGGAATAAGTTCTTTTAACTTTTGACACAACGCTAACCCGCGATGATAAGAATCTTTCTTAGAACAAATCATTGATAAGGCATCAACAGGTTCTTTATTAATAAGAATATCTAGCTTATCCAATTTGCTTTCTTTGTATTCTTTAAATGTATAATCAAACGACGCATACCCTTTTGAAGCAGATTTAATAGAATCATAAAAATCAAAAATTATTTCAGCCAATGGTAAATCATAAATTAATTGTACTTTAGAACTTGATAGATAGGAGGTTGATTTATAATGTCCTCTTCTATCTTGACAAATCTTCATTATATTTCCAATATATTCTGTTGGAGTTAAGATTTCTGCTACAACAATCGGCTCTAGAATATCTTCTAAAATCTTTGGTGGTGGTAATAAAGCAGGTCTATGAACTTCAACTTGAGTTTTATCTTTTAGATTTGCTAAATATTTCACGTTGGGGCTTGTTGTAACAATCGAAAGGTCGAATTCACGCTCTAACCTTTCTTGAATTATCTCCATATGCAGTAACCCCAAGAACCCACAACGATATCCAAACCCTAAAGCATCACTCACTTCTGGTTCAAAAACAAGAGAAGCATCATTAAGTTTTAACTTTTCAAGAGCCGTACGTAAACCATCATAATCGTCTGCATCAGAAGGAAATAATCCTGAAAAAACCATCGGTTTAATCTTTTGAAAACCAGACAAAGCCTTAGAACAAGGATTATTGACTGTGGTAATTGTATCTCCAGGCAATACATGCTCAATATCTCTAATATTTGCTATAATATAACCGACTTCGCCCCTTTCCAGTGATGGAGCTTTTTTCCGATCAATTACAAAATGTCCAACTTCGTCAACTTCATAGTAAGTATCATGAGAAAAAAATTTAATTTTCATACCACGTTGAATAGATCCTTCATAAATACGAACATATGCAACAACTCCTCTATATTTATCAAAAATAGAATCAAAGATAAGTGCTTTTATTTTTTCATTCTTTGATATAGTCGGACAAGGAATCGATTCAATAACTGTATTCAATAAATCTTCAATTCCTTCCCCACTTTTCGCACTTGTTAATAAAATATCTTTCTCTTCACAGCCGGTTAATTCAATAATTTGTTTCTTTACATTATCAATGTCTGTATTGGGCAAATCTATTTTATTAATTATTGGAATTATTTTTAAATCATTTTCAACTGCCAACAAATAATTAGTTACCGTTTGCGCTTCAATTCCTTGAGCAGCATCAACAACTAACAATGCTCCTTCACTTGCTGACAATGTACGAGAAACTTCATATGAAAAATCAACATGGCCTGGAGTATCAATTAGGTTCAAAATATGATCCTTAAAAATCATTCTAATAGAATGACTTTTGATGGTAATCCCTCTCTCACGTTCTAGGTCCATACTATCCAAAACTTGGTTTTTCATTTTTTCCTTTGAAATTGTACCAGTGAACTCTAGCAACCGGTCTGCAAGAGTAGATTTCCCATGATCGATATGGGCAATAATACAAAAGTTCCGAATGTATTGAATATCATTCATGAAAATGATTTACAATAGGAAAACGTCTACCTATACCGAATGCTTTTCTAGTAATGCGTAAAATTGGAGGTGTCTGTCTTCTTTTATATTCATTTTGATTAATTCTTTTGATTATCTCATCTGTTTCAGAATTATTGTTATCAATAGATTCATTATAAATCACCTTATCAACAATTGGACTAATCACGTCATAATCAAAAGGGTCTACTTGATTTTCAGCCAATTCTGCTGAAGGAGTCTTTGTGATACAACTAGAAGGGATAATATCAGCTGATACTGTATTTTTCCATTTGGCTAAATCGTATACATCTGTTTTTGATAAATCACCAATAACTGACAACCCTCCACTCATATCACCATAAAGAGTGCAATAACCCAAGGCTAACTCGGTTTTATTTCCTGTTGACAAGACTAAACAGCCAAACTTATTTGAAAATCCCATTAGAATATTACCTCTAATTCTAGATTGAATATTTTCTTCAGTAACATCAGTTTCTAATCCCTTAAAATGTGGTTCCAAAACTTGCAAATATTTTTCGAATAAATCATCTATATCAATTGTCTTAAAATTAGTATTCAGATTTTTTGCCAATAATTCTGCATCAGTTTTACTATGTTCACTAGAAAATCTTGAAGGCATAGATATTAAATAAACATTCTCTGGACCAATTGCGTCAACCGCTAAACATGCAACAAGGGTAGAGTCGATTCCGCCGCTCAATCCAATTACAGCTTTTTTATGACCTGTTTTCTCAAAATAATCTTTGATTCCTAGGCACAATGCATCATAAATATCTTTGTTTGAATCTTCTTCTTTTTGATCAATCGATGGAGAATTTAAATTTGCTACTACTAAATCTTCTTGAAATGATTTTCCTTCTTTTATTAGTTCCATATCAGAGTTCAAAATGAGGGAATTTCCATCAAAAATTAGTTCGTCCTGTCCTCCAACAATATTGCAATATATAAATGGACAATTAGCTTTAGCAAATTTATCAAGAATTAATTTTCTTCGAATATTTTTGCGATTTTTATGGTAAGGAGATGAAGAAATATTAACAATAAGATCAGGTTCTAAATCGATAATTTCTGTGGATAATTTTCTGTTATAATTGTCTTCCCAAAGATCTTCACAAATTTGTATAATGCAATTTAATGATTTTCCATTTACACTAAGGTTAAATTGACCAATTTCCGTTCCATTTTCAAAATAACGATCTTCATCAAAAACATCATATGTCGGTAAAAGAATCTTATTATAAACATGTACAATTTCTCCATTTTCACAAATCGCTGCAGAATTAAATAATTTCCCATTCTTTTCATTTACAAAACCAATAATACAAGTTTTAGAAACTTTTTTAACAAAACGATTTAGAGTAGATAGATTTTTCTCAATAAATTTTTTAGACAAAAGTAAATCTTGTGGAGGATAACCTGTAACTACCATTTCTGGGAAGATAACTAAGTCAGGATTTTCCTTTAGTGCTTCACTATAATTATGCAAAATTTTATCATAATTATAATCAAAATTTCCCAAAATGGGATTTATTTGACAAAGTGCAACTTTTATTGAATTAGACAATTTTTAATCTCACCAATCAATGCGCTAATTGAATCTACTTGGATTGAATTCTTGATATCCCAACTTTTATAAGCGACCAGAGGCTTATCCTGTGCTAAGGTATATGCAATTTCACTTAAAGTTCCATAAGCACCAGAAATCGCGACTCCTACATCACAATTATAGCTTATCATTGCATTTCTACTGATATCCATACCTGTTGCAATAGGAACTGATAAAAATTTATTTCCTGTAGTATATTCTTTATCCTTTAAAATTCCTATACACACACCATTTTCCTCAGATACTCCCCTTGCAATAGCTTCCATTACTCCTTCTCCTCCACCACAAAAAACTAGCCAATTCTTTTTTGCCATTTGTCGACCAATTTCAACAGTATCATTGTAGATTGATTCGGTAATATTTCTACCTCCAAAAACAGCAATTCTTCCATTGAATTCTATCACGGTTCAAGCCTTCCCATTGTTCTTGGGAAAGGAATTGTTTGCCTGATATGATCAATTCCACATATCCAAGAAACCGTTCTTTCAAGACCTAGTCCAAAACCTGAATGGGGAACTGATCCATATTTTCTCAAATCTAGATACCACTTAAATGCATCCACAGGCAATTTGTGTTCCTTAATACGTTTCACTAATAAATCATGATCATCTTCTCTTTGACCGCCACCAACAACTTCTCCATAACCTTCTGGCGCAAGAACATCCACGCCTAAAGCATATTTATCAGTTTTATCTCTTTTCATATAAAACGCTTTTGTATTATGTGGCCAAGAATGAATCATAACAGGTTTATCAAATTCAGAAGCAATTGCTTCTTCATCAGGAGCTCCAAAATCACTTCCATATTTAAAATCATGGTTTTTATCTTTTAATATTTCTACTGCGTCATCATAAGAAATTCTTGGAAATGGGCCAGAAATATTTTTTAATTTGGATAAATCTCTCTCAAGAATCTCTAATTCTTGAGAACAATGTTTTAAGCAATCAGAGATTATATATGATATAAATTCTTCAATTATGTCCATATTCTGATTGATATCACAGTAAGCCATTTCAGGTTCCACCATCCAAAACTCAGTAAGATGTTTTCTGGTTTTTGATTTTTCTGCTCTAAAACAAGGTCCAAAACAATATGTCTTGCCAAATGCCATAGCGGCAGCTTCTTGATACAATTGTCCGCTTTGTGTTAAATAGGCAGATCGATTAAAATAATCAGTCTCAAATAAAGTAGTAGTACCTTCTACAGCATTACCAGTAAACATAGGAGAATCAATTAACACAAATCCTCTATCATCAAAGAAATCTCGTATTGCTTTTATTGTTCTTTGCCTAATCTTCATAATTGCGAATTGTTTCTTTGATCTTAACCATAAATGTCGATTATCCATTAAGAAGCTAACACCATGATCTTTTAAAGCTATTGGATACTCATCAGCAATATGAACAACACTAATGTTGCTGGCAATAATTTCAACACCGCCCTTAGATCTCTTATCTTCCTGAACAGCCCCTGTAATAGTAAGGGAAGATTCTTGAGTTAAAATATTCTCTAATTTAAAAACATCCTCGGTAACATCATTTTTTGATACAACACATTGAATATATCCAGTGCCATCTCTTACAATAACAAACCATATTTTTCCAACTGATCTTATATTATAAACCCATCCATTGATTTGGACTTCTTTACCAATAAATTTCTTTAATTTTTCTATATTTATTTGATTCATAATATTACCATGTTGACAACACTGTGTTTACAATATCAACTGCAATTTTATTAATTGCAACATTAATTGCAAGCTCTCTTGAGTCTCCAAATTCATCGCTATCATTACTATCAATTAGTCCATCATTATCATTGTCTATTCCATCAGAAGAAGGGTCGCTATCAATGCTATAAGTTCCAAATGAAGAAAAGTCTTTTTCAAATAATTCTTTGTCGTTGCTAACATCAAGCCATATAGCTTTAACTTTAATTGAGAAACGATATTCACTAACTTGCTCATTATTATTAAAAGCATACGGACCATCTGAAACAGAAACTATTTCACCATTTATAACACTGTCACTATCTGGATTGCTTACTATTTTAATAATATTCTGTTCACTAATTTGTTCAATAATTACATTAGTCAACTTTTCTGAAAGCTCAAATTCAGACGTTTGATTCACAAACAAGGGGACAGACACATTTCTAATGTTTGGAGGAATTGACCCCGCCATTGAGTAATATGCGCACCCGAATAGTACAAAAATAAAATAAAAATTAGTTATCTTTATTAATCTTCTTTTCAATTCCATAATCATTAATCTTTCTATATAGCGTTCTTTCACTCATTCCAAGTGACTTGGCCGCTGCCCTTCTGTTGTTATTAAAGTACTCTAATGTACGAAGAATCATTTCTTTTTCTAAATCTGTAGTCTTGAAACTACCTATTGCTTGCTCTTTTAACAAAGTTTTATCTTCGAAACTATCAAATTCATCATCATGAATTTTATTACTAAAATTTTCATCAATATTTCGAGGCGAATTTAATATTGAAAAATCAGATTGTTTTAGCATTAGTTTGAGTTCTTCTATGTCTTGTCTCAAAAATAATAATTGTCGTAAAATCAATTCTCTTTCAGCTTGATCAGGGTTCTGATTTACTACAACAGGTAGTGCTGGATTATCAGAAAATTCCATCATTTTTTCACTTTGTAGTTGTTTTTCGATAATTTCCGCAGTAATTCTTTCTCCCTTTTCAAGAATCAAAATACTTTCTATAAAATTTCTTAATTCTCTTACATTTCCTGGCCAATCAAATTTCTGAATTGCCTTAATTGCTTCAGGAGTAAACCCCTTATATTTAATTTTGTTTGTTCTACTAAATTGCAAAGCAAATCTCTCAACAAGCAATCTAATATCATTTTTCATATGCCTCAATGCTGGAAGATTAATTGTAACTGTTTTTAGTCTATAATAAAGGTCTTGTCTGAATTTTTCTTCTTTAACAAGTTTAGCTAGATTTTTATTTGTAGCAGCTATTACCCTAGTATCAGTCCTCTTAGATATAGAGTCTCCCACTCTCATATATTCTCCACTCTCTAGTACTCTTAAAACTTTAACTTGAGTTTTTAATGGCATATCTCCAATTTCATCAAGAAAAATTGTTCCCTTATTTGCAGTCTCAAAATAACCTTTTCTTGATTCACTCGCATCAGTATAAGCTCCTTTTTTGTGACCAAATAATTCACTTTCAATAATTCCTTCTGGAATAGCTCCACAATTAACAATAATTAAATCCTTGCTTGAACGCATACTTGCAGTATGAATAGCTTTGGCAACCAATTCTTTTCCCGTACCAGACTCTCCATTAATCAAAACGGAAATATCTACACCAGCAACTTGAGATACCATTTCCAAAACCTGATTAATTTCTTCGCTTTCCCCGACAATTCCTGATTTTTGTTTAATTAGTTCAATATTCATTTTATCCTCTTAGTTAGCAATTTTAATTTCTTTTTGCAGATTTACAATTTCATCTCTTAAGCTTGCTGCTTTTTCAAACTCCAAATTCTCAGCAGCTTCTAACATTTCCTGTCGAATCATCTCAACAGCGATCTTTTTATCTTCTTTTAGAAATCTATCAGTTTTGATATCATGTTTGATTTGAATTTCATTTTCTTTAAATGCTTCTGCAACCTTAGTTGCTCCTAATATCTCATCTGTTGATTTCTTAATTGATTTAGGGGTAATATTATTCTCCTTATTAAAATGTTCTTGTATATCCCTTCTACGACTAGTTTCATCAACCAAATACTGCATAGAATCAGTTTTTCGATTAGCGTATAATATAACTTTACCTCTTATATTTCTAGACGCTCTACCAGCAATCTGTACTAAAGAACTTTTTGACCTTAAAAATCCCCCTTTATCAGCATCGAGAATTGCAACCAATGAAACCTCTGGAAGATCTAGTCCTTCTCTTAATAAATTAATCCCAACTAAAACATCAAACTCTCCCAATCGTAAATCTCTCAAGATCTTGACTCTTTCAATTGTTCTGATTTCAGAATGAAGGTATCTTACTCGGATATTCATTGTGCTAAGGTATTCTGATAAATCTTCAGCCATTTTTTTTGTTAGGGTCGTTACTAAACATCTTTCTTTCTTAATGGCACGTTTTTTGATTTCACTAATCAAGTGATCAATCTGTCCTGATGATGGCCTTATACTAACCATTGGATCTAATAGTCCAGTTGGTCTATTGATAAGTTCTGTTACTACCCCTGAAGACAGATTCAACTCTTTCTCAGCTGGTGTAGCAGAAACATAAATCATTTGATTCTGAATTGATTCAAATTCATCGATTGTGAGAGGCCTATTATCATAAGCAGCAGGAAGCCTAAAACCATGTTCAATAAGATTTTCTTTTCTCTTTCTATCTCCATTATGCATTCCTTTTATCTGAGGAAAAGTAACATGAGATTCATCAATAATGGTGATAAAATCTTTAGGAAAGAAATCTATTAAAGTCCATGGTCTTTCACCTGGTTTTCTTCCATCAAAATATCTTGAATAATTTTCAATACCTGAACAATATCCTATCTCATCAATCATCTCGATATCAAAATTGGTCCTTTGGCTCAATCGTTGTGCCTCAAGTAGTTTCTCATTCTTATTAAAGTCATCTAGCCTATCTTTTAAGTCTTTTTTTATTTCCTTAATTACCTTTTTATTCTTTTCTTTATCGTGTACAAAATGTCTTGCTGGATAAAGAAAGATCTCTTCAATTTCCTCATATTCTTCTCCAGTTAATGAATTAAAGGTAACAATTGATTCTAATTTATCATTGAAAATATCAACCCTAATTGCATTTTCTTCATAAGCTGGAAATATCTCAAAAATATCTCCTATAATTCTAAAATTGCATCTTTCAAGAACCTGATTATTTCTTTGATAATAAATATCAACCAAAGATCCGGCTAATTTTCTACGATTAATATTATCACCTTTTTTAAGATGAATAACTTGATTTTTGTACTCTTCAGGAGAACCTAATCCATATATACAAGACACTGAGCTGACTACGATTACGTCATTCCTTTGTATTAAAGAACTTGTGGTTTTAAGTCTCAACCTATCAATTTCTTCATCCATTGAAAAATCTTTTTCAATAAATGTATCTGTAACGGGCATATATGATTCCGGCTGATAATAGTCATAATAGCTTATAAAATATTCTACTGCGTTATTAGGAAATAAACTTTTGAATTCTCCATAAAGTTGGGCTGCCAATGTTTTGTTATGAGATATAACCAATGTTGGTCTTTGGATTTCTTCAATAACCTTTGCAATAGTATAGGTTTTTCCAGATCCAGTAACACCTAATAGAGTTTGATGTTTTGTATCAATATTTAAACCGTTTATAAGCTCATTTATTGCTTTAGGTTGATCACCAGAAGGTTCAAAATCAGAGATTAGCTTAAAGTCTGCCATATTGTCCCTTTAATTTAAGTTTTATTAACAAAAAAAACAATTCATAAAGTATGACAATAAGTTTTATTTTTTGGTGCTTAAAATATAGAAAACACGCAAATAATCCAATAAACTGAGAAATAAAAGAGCCGTAGCAATATAAATCAAGAATGGAACTAAACTGAATAAAGATTGGATATTTATTACATATATTCCAAGCCCAAGAGTGAGAAATACAACACCCCATTTTCCAACTATATTGGATCCATATACTGAATCGGTTTTTGGAAGAAAAACCATAGATAGGATAAGAAGTAAAAGTTCTCTACAAAAATAAAAGATACAAAACCAAAAAGGTATAAGACCCTTAAAATATAATACAACCGAAAACGCAAACAGGGCTAATCCATCAGCTATAGGATCAAGAAATTTTCCTAAATCAGAAATTTGATTGAGACGTCTTGCTAAAAAACCATCTAGAAAATCTGTTAAAATAACAACTCCTAATAGTACATAAAAATATGGCATACAATCAAAATAATAGGACACAATCAATGGAGCAAGTAGGACAAGCCTAAGAATAGTAATTAAGTTAGGAATAAGAAAAATATCGCTAGATTTAAAAAGTTTACTCATCTAGTATCTCCGATATTAATTTTTTAGTTGATCCGAGATTATTATCAATAACACTCTTTGATGCATCGCTCGCAGACAAATAAAAATTTCTGTCTGATAGCCTATTAAATCTATGCATTAATTCTTCAGATGAACTTACTTCAAAAGCGGCTGATTTATTTAATAGTTGGCTTGCCTCTAGGAAATTTGAATTCGAATAATTGGGACCAAAAATGACAGGATTACCAGCAACCGCTGGTTCCATAATATTATGAATTCCATTCTTTGAAAACCCTCCACCAACATAAGCAATATATGCTTGCCAATATAATTTATATAGAATCCCAACTGTATTGACAATAATAATATTCTGTTCAATATTTCTCATATCCATATATGCATCAATAATCTTATAGGATAAATTATTTTTCTCTATCTGATCTACATAATAATTAGTTATGCTATCTGATAATTCATGTGGAACAAGAACAATTTTTGAAGATTCATCATCTTTTAATAAATCAAATATTTTTGGAAACAAAATTGAATGGTCTTCTGGCCATAAGCTTGCAAATAAAAATAGTTTTTTTTGGATTCTCTCATCATAAGAAAGCTTTATATCAACCCCTTGTGACTTATTATTAGCTACATCAAAACGAGGATTCCCCATAGCCATAAATTTTTTATCATTAATAATTTTTCTAAGATTACTTAGATCCTTTGTAGAAACAGTAAAAATTTGATTAATTGATTGATAGGTAGATTTATATAAACTTCTTCCCATAAGAGAAAGTTTAAAGCTATTAGAATGAATTCTTAGCGATACTAGCATAGTTTTGATATTTAATAATTGACATATAAAAACAATATTCGGCCAAACATCATAAGATGCAAAAATCAATTTTGAAGGTTTAACAATCTTCAAAGACCTATATAGAGATAAAAAGAAATCGAAAGGTAAATAGATTTTACAATCAATATTTTCATTATGGACATTATTAAATCCAGATGGAGAAAAGAAGGATACAATAATACCTTTGTTTTTATCTCTTTTTATTTCTTCAATTATAGATTGGATTTGCTGGAATTCTCCATGAGATGAGACATGAAACCAATAAACTTTTGAGAAAGAAGTATTATTTTTAAAATCAACTAATTTTTTTCTAGTTCTCAATCTGCCGATAAAACCATTTCTAATCTTCTTATTAAATGGAATTAATAAAACAGTCAAAATAAAGAATAAGGGATAAAGAATTAAATTGTATAATATAAACCAAAACAATCTCATGATTTTACAACCTGATTTAAGCTATTAAAGACAACATTGCTATCAATTGTTGACAAACAATATTGTTCTCTTCTATAACACTTCCTACTACCATTCTGAGAGCATGGTCTACACCACAAACTATCGTTTTCTACAATTCTAGAATTATTCAAAATAACATTTGCGCCAGTTTCCTTTGATGTAGGTCCCAAAATCATTGTAACAGGAGTATCAAATGCTTCAGAAATATGTAATAAACCTGTATCGCTACCTATGGTATGATTGGATAGCTTGAGAATTGACATTGCCATTTTTAATGTTGTTTTACCTTTGAGATTAATAATTCTATCATGTGTTGAAAGTTGATCACAGATGATATCTTTCTTGGACCCAAGAATAACAATCTTAAATGAAAACGTATTTAGAATTCTATTAATTAAATTATTATAATTCTCAACAGACCATTGTTTTTGTTTCCACGCGGCACCAGGAACAATTGTAATAAATTTCTCATTAACACCATTGCTGGATAAATATTGTTTTGTCTCTTCTATCTCACTATTAGAAACACTTAACTTAGTTTTTGGCAGATTTTCAGTCATATCTAGCAAAGAATGGTACATTTTAATGTGTGAAAAATCTTTTTTGAAAAAATTTTGATATGTATAGAACAATAACCATCTTTTTAAACGTGGTTTTCTAATCTGTTTAAAAGAAGAAACTTTAAAGAAAAATGATAAAAGTTTTGTTCTAAAGACGTTGTGTATATCATATACAGCATCATAATTCTTGTGTTTTAGTGCTTTTCCAACAGAAATGAGGCCATTGATCCCAGACTGCTTATTATAAGTAATAATATTATCAATTAAAGGATGATGATGAACAATATCAGAAAATTCTTCCTTGATAAGAAAATCAATTTGTGAATTAGGAAATTTATTCTTTACTGATTCAATAAATGACGTTGATAAAACAATATCCCCAATTGAACTCATTCTGATAATAAGAATTTTTTTCATTACTATTCTTGATTAAATAACCTATTTGCAAACCAGGAAATAAAAATACTAATCTCATATAAAATAATCATTGGAATAGACATAATTATTAGGCTTATAGGATCTGGGGGAGTAATGATAGCCGATAATACAACGGTAATCATAATTGCTTCTCTTCTATATTTTCTTAAGAAATCAGGAGTAACAATACCAATGGATGAGAAAAGGAATGAAGCGACTGGCAATTCAAAAATTACACCTGAACCAATAATTAATGCTAAAACAAAACTGAAATAGTAATTGATAGAGAAATTATTCTGAATACTTTCAGTCACCATTGATGCAAAGAAATTTAAAGAAAATGGAAGAATCACCATGTAAGCAAAGATACCTCCTATAATAAAACATAGAAAAACTGTTATGATGAGTGGGAACAATATTTTTTTCTCTTTGTCATACAGTCCTGGAGAAATAAATTTCCAGATTTGAACAGTTATAACTGGAATAGACAAAATTATCCCTCCAATAATAGCAAGATTCCACTTTAACATAAACATGCCTTGAATAGTCAGGACTTGCAGACTCATTTCTTGACTAATTTTACCCGCAGGTGCAATAAGCAAGTCAACCAAATAATTTGCAAAATTAAATGTAAAGATTGACATCACTATAATTGAAGCTAGAGACTTTAATATTCTCCATCTTAATTCCTCAAGATGATGAATGAGTGGCATATCTTTATTGTCTTTCATTTTTATTTATTGAGCTATGAGATTTAATTAATGCATTTGCAAGTTCTTCAATACCATTACCAGTTTTACAACTGGTTTTAAAAATTTGTTTATCAGCTGAATCCTTTTTTGTTGATGCAACAACATTCTTTATTGATTTTACCATAAAACTGGCATCATCTCTATCATATTTATTGACGATAAACATATCAGCTAACTCGAATATTCCAGCTTTTAGCAATTGAATTTCATCTCCAGATTCCGGTACAAATACTAGCATAGTTAAGTCCGTAATTTCTGAAACGCTATACTCAGACTGACCCACACCAACCGTTTCAATAAATACTATATCTTTACCCGTAAATGCAAGAATATCAGAAAAATCTTCCGCTAATTCTGTGATTCCACCTAATTCAGCACGTGAACTCATACTTCTAACAAATACATCTTTATCATCGATTGCGTTCTTTATTCGTACGCGATCACCTAAAAATGATCCACCTGTAATTGGACTAGAAGGATCAATTGCAATAACGCCAACAGATAAATTTTGACTTCTTAGTTTGGGAATCAGCATATTAATCAATGAACTCTTCCCTGATCCGGGAGGACCTGTAACACCTATCTTTACAGCATCATAAGAATGTTTTAAAACATGTTCAGAGACTTCCTTCCTCAAAAACTTCCCAGTCTCAATTCCAGTCATAAGTTCTGAAATTGATATAAAATCATTCTTCTTTGCCTTTTCTAATATTTTCTCTAAGGTTTTTAAAGCCACCCACTAATTTAAGTTGTACAATTTTTAAAACAATAATCAAAACTAGAAATTTATTGACATCGATTTCGGAATAAGATAAGTTGCGTACGCAATTTATGGATAGACATAAACAACAAATAAAACGCGACAGACAAGATTTAAAACGTCGAGAAATTAATTCTCAGAATAAGTCTAGAATGAGAACATTGATTAAAAGTGTTCTTTCTGAAAAAGATGCCAATAAAGCAAAAAATTTATATGGAGATGCTGTCTCTTTTATAGATAAAATGGCTAGCAAGAACCTAATTCATAAAAACAATGCTGCTAGACAAAAATCAAAAATTACTAATCACTTAAATTCTTTAAGTAAATAATCATTAATCTTTTTTAATAGGCATTACTATCCAACATATGATATATGCTATAGGTCCAATACCACACATAAAGATAGCAATCAGAAAAATTAACCTAATAATAACTGGGTCTAATTCGAAATAATCACTTATACCTAAACATACGCCTGCAATTTTTGACTCTTTTTTATTTCTGTATAATCTTTTTTTCATAACAATCTTTATTATCAATAAAATAATTATTTATTACTACGGCCTTGATAATTTGGTGCTTCTTTAATGATGCTTACTTCGTGCGGATGATTTTCTTTAACGCCTGCAGAAGAAATTTGTATAAATTTCTTGTTCTTATGAAATAATTTAAGATTCTTAGCACCACAATAACCCATAGACGATCTTAAACCCCCAATTAGTTGAAAAATTGTATTTTTGACAGGCCCTCTGAAAGGTACCATGCCTTCTATTCCTTCTGGAACAAGCTTTAATTCATCTTTTTCTTGTTGAAAGTACCTATCTCCCCCACCTTCTTTCATTGCAGCCAATGAACCCATACCTCGGTAAGATTTATATCTTCTTCCTTCGTATACAATAGTTTCACCGGGACTTTCATCCATTCCTGCTAATACACCACCTAGCATAACAACATTTGCACCCGCTGCTAATGATTTCGCAATATCACCACTAAATCTTATTCCACCATCTGCAACAACTGGGATATTATGCTTCTTTGCAGCTTTTACACAATCAATAATGGCAGATAATTGGGGAACACCAACACCTGAAACAATTCTTGTTGTACAACTTGAACCAGAACCAATACCAACCTTAATACAATCAGCACCAGCCTTAATTAAGTCTGTCGTTGCTTTCGCCGTTGCTACATTGCCAGCTATAATTTCTAGCTTAGGAAATTTCTTTTTAATCTTTTTTATTAAGTCTAAAACATACACCGAATGACCATGCGCAGTATCAACCACAACTATATCAATTTCAACCTTAACAAGGGCAGATATTCTCTCGCTCCAATCATCTCTGACACTTACTGCGGCTGCAACACGTAGTCTTCCTTTTTTATCTTTCGAAGAGTGAGGAAATTCTTCTTTCTTCGTAATATCTTTTACAGTAATAAGGCCAGCTAAATTCTTTTTACTATCAACAACCAACAAACGTTCAATACGATATTTTTGTAAAATTGATTTTGCTTTTTCGTTCGTTGTATCTGGCTTAACAGTAACAAGATTTTTAGAAGTCATTCGATCTTTTACTAACACATCTAAATCTCGTTCAAACCTAATATCTCTTTTTGTGATTATTCCGACTAATTTATTGTTTGAAAGAACTGGCAATCCACCAATAGAGTATTGTTCCATTAGTTGTTTTGCCTCTCGAATTGATTTATTTTTATCCAACGTAATTGGATTGGTAATCATACCGCTTTCATAACGTTTAACCTTGTCAACCATTAATGCCTGTTCTTTAATGGTTAGATTCTTATGGATAACTCCAATACCTCCTTGTCTAGCAAGGGCAATAGCCATCTCTGACTCAGTAACGGTATCCATTGCTGCACTCATGACTGGAATATTTAACTTAATATTTTTTGTTAAAGATGTGGAACAATCAACTTCTTTTGGAAGCACAGATGATTTTTGAGGCACTAAGAGCACATCATCAAACGTTAGAGTTTTTTCAATAGTATCTTTTTTAGCCATAAGAAACTCCAAGCGTAAGATGTCGATTAGTTAGTGAAAATAACTTTTTAGAATAAAAAGTTTTTGTTGTGGTCAACATTGGACAATTTAACAAAAAAGATAAAGAAATCCAGCAGATTATTAATTACTGTCGAATTTTAACCAATTATATCTTTCGTTCGAGGAAAAATAATGGTAAGAATAAAAGAATAAAAAATATCCAAGGCCAATGAATCCAAACCATAACTCTTTTGTAGATAAAAATATAAATAAAATTAATAACAGATATTTTTGGGCATAGTGAAGATATTGTTCCGATTTTCCTATTAATGCAACCACCAAAAATGGCAAATAAACCATTGTAGCAGTAGATACAATAGGTTCATCTTGGCATAAGGAAAGAATTAAGGCTAAAACAGTAAATAGAATAGATATAATCTTAATTTGGATACTATCTGAACGATATAGCAAATATAATACTAAAATTAATAGTGCTAATGGAAACATCATTTTGCCAAATATCATTACATCAATAAGTGAATAAATTGATAAAAATAATAGAAAATTTGTTTGAGAATCCATTTTGACAATTCGAAATAAACCAAAAGATTCAAATTTTTTCATTAACCACAGAAACAACAAAGAATGAAGTAAAATATTCAAAACACCAATTAAATCCTCAGTAATCATTGAAAATAAATAATCTCTATTTAAATCAATCTCCATAAATCGATAAATTGCTATATCATAAGATTTGATTAAGTAATGTTGAAAAACAAACATTATCCACATGGGAAATAAAATTTCCAATCGATTTATCGTATCAACATCAATTTTTTTAAATGCATTCTGAATATGTTGATACCGAGGAGATTCAGGAGGGAAAAGTCTCTTAAACATCTATTCTAAATCCAACCAAATTGATACAAAAATACAAGAAAAATTAGAATTGGGCTTAAATATCTTACCAATAAACCAAATACCTTTTTAGATGAAGATGATTCGAGGATTGTGTTTCCAAAATATACTGATCCAGAATCTCCTTTTAATAAATTTTTGACAACCTCATCCACTCCCCAAACATATCCCGCGAAAATAACAATGAAAAATCCACCAAGAGGTAGCAATATATTAGAAGCAAGATAATCTGCAGTATCAAAGAAAGTAAATGCCTTTCCTTGAACTAATATTGTCACATCCTGAAGCACATTAAAGGATAATGCACATGGAATAGCAGCGAGATAAACTAATGTACCCATAATTAAAGTTGCTTTTTTTCTAGAATATCTCATTTCATCCACCAAGTAAGCAACGCTAACCTCCAAAATTGAAATCGCAGAAGTCACTGCCGCTATTGTTAATAAAATGAAAAATAAAAGTGCGAAAATATATCCTCCAGGTAATTGAGCAAGCAGTGGTGGTAATACATGGAAAACCAAACCAGGGCCTGCAGTAGGATCGTATCCAGATGAGAACACAACGGTGAAAATAGCTACTCCTGCTAATATGGCAATGAGTGTATCCAAAAACGCCACCATATAAGAAGCGTTTACAACATCATCCTTGTCTGACAAATAACTCCCATATGTCATCATCGCACCCATACCTAAACTCAAAGTAAAGAAAGCATGCCCAAGGGCAAGCAGGAAAGTTTTGGCAGTAATCTTGGACCAGTCTGGATTAAATAAAAATGACATTCCTTTATCAGAATCCGGTAACATCAATCCTTGGACTACTAAAACCATTAAAATCATAAATAAGACTGGCATTAGAAATTTACTTGCTTTCTCTATACCGGCTTTAATTCCAGATAATATGATAACAACTATCATAGCAAAAAAAATGGTATGGTACCCTACAACCCATGCAGGATTGCTATTCTTTAAATTGAAAAACTCCGCAGCAACTTGAGGTGTCTCAAATGAATGAAAAGTACCTCTCAGTGCCTCAAAAGTATAAGCCACTGACCAACCACCAACAATGCTATAAAAAGACAAGATTGTAAAACTAGCCAATACGCCTAATCCACCTACATATTTCCAATAGGAATCACCATGTAAAGCTTTGAATGCTCCAACAGGATTTTTTTGTGTTGTTCTACCTAGAAGGATTTCAATATTTAGTATTGGCAATCCAATCATTAGGATACAAATAAGATAAATAAATAAAAATGCTGCTCCGCCATTTTCTCCTGCGATATAAGGAAATTTCCAGATATTACCCAGTCCGATTGCTGAACCAGCAGCAGCCAATATAAAACCTGTTTTTGAACTCCATTGTTCTCTATTGCTCATCGCTATCTTTCTCTTCCTTCATCGGATCATTTTCTTTAACAATTCTATCAAAGTCATCTAAATGGGCTTCCACAACTGCATCTAGAATTCCGTAAAAATACAAACCTATAGCAATCCATGCAAAGCGATTTCTTTCTCGCAAGTAATGATTGCGAGAATATTTGTCTGATTCTTCATAGTTACTATACTTTTCCCTGTTCTCATTAAAGCTCCATAAAGCCAATATTTCCCCAGCTATTAATGCATACCCTTTTATATTTTGATCATTGTATATCTGGCCAGCACCAGGAAAGACTAAAGAACGTTTCATCGCAGTTTTTGGATCTTTTAATTGTTCACTTTCAGAACGAAAATCCATTTTCTTCTGAGGAAACAAAAACGAAATAAAAAAACAAATAATAATGAGTAATCTGATTATCCTAGACATTCAATTTCTACTCTAGCGCCCATTGGTAAGGCTGATACTTGAATTGTTGAACGTGCTGGATATTTATCTTGTATCCTATTTTCAATTTCTTTATTAACCAATGGCGTATAACTTAAATCTGTAAGGAATACAGTAAATTTTTTAACATCCTTTAAACTTTTATTATTATCTGACAAAACAGCTTCTATATTATTAAAAACTTGTACAACCTCATCTTCAACGCTAGCATTATTTAATTCTCCAGAATCTGGATCAAGGGGAATTTGCCCTGCAGTAACCCAATTATTCCAGCAATTAGGGCAACAGTCGCCGCTTAAATTTCTAAACACTGAATATGGTCCAACAGGTTTTGGTGCTTTTAATTTATTCATGGTTATTCCCTTCATATAACTTACATATTAAATTTTTTCTAATTCATTTTTTATTGTTTCATCAATGACAGATTTAATTTGATCTAAAGAAAATTCTGAAGATGTGCCGGCCATAGCAAAATTATCTTTACCGCCACCGCCTCCACCTAATTTTTCAGCAATACATTTTGCTAGATAGCCAGCAGATAATGATTTTTCAATTAAATCCTTTGATACGCTAACCGATACCGTTTTATTTTCATTAATATGCGTTGAAAAAACTGCAATACCTGACTTAAACTTTGTATTTAATTTTTTATTTAACTTTTTCAAACCATCAATTGATTCTAAAGCAATTTCTTCATTTATAAATGGGATATTATTTATATGTTTTTGATTCTCAATCATTTTATCAATATCAATAACATCTAACATATTTGATTGATTTTTTTTCTCAAGTTCTCTCTTTTCAGAAATTTCTTGTAAACGATTAGTAGTATCCATTTTATTTTGAAGGTAAGACCCAATATATTGGTCAGTAAGAGCATGCACTCTTCTAACTCCAGATGCAATAGCTTTATCCTGTGTTATCATAAATTTATTGATTTCCCCAGTAGCTGAAACATGAATACCTCCACATAATTCTTTTGAAAAAGAACCCATAGTTAAAACTCTAACTTTTTCTCCATATTTTTCACCGAATAAAGCCACGGCTCCTTCTTGTTTTGCTTCTTCTAAGGTTTTTATTTCTGTTTTTACCGGTATATTTTCAGCAATTTTATCATTAACAAGTAGCTCAATTGTTTCAATATCTTTTCTAGCAAGTTTATTAGGGTGTGTAAAATCAAATCTTAAATAGTCTGGACCAACAAGTGATCCTGCCTGATTAATATGAGAACCAAGAACATTTTTTAATGCTTGATGCAATAAGTGTGTAGCAGAATGATTAGCTTTAATATCTTTTCTTCGTGAAGAATCAATTCTACAATTAACATTCAAATCTTTACTTAATGAACCTTTTTCTAAATCACAAATATGAATTATAGAATCACCGCTCTTCTGAGTATCAACAACCTTTAAAGAAAAATCTTTATTTTCTATAGAGCCTGAATCACCAACCTGTCCTCCAGATTCCGCATAAAAAGGAGTTTTATCTAAAACAACAAGAACTTGACTATCTTCATTGCCCCATTTAATTATTTTGCTTTTACTTTCTTCAGAATCATAACCAACAAACTCTGAATGATTTCCCTTCTTTTCTAGCATCCATTTAACATTACTTCTATCAAAAGTAAATTTTTGACTACTTTTAGCAAGATCTTTTTGTTTTTGCATTTCTTTGTTGAAACCTTTTTTATCAACACTCATACCTTTCTCATCTGCCATCAATTCTGTCAAATCCAAAGGAAATCCATAGGTATCATACAATTTAAACGCATCTGAGCCACTTATAATCTCAGAAGAAAAATTCTTCACAATTTTTTCAAACTGGATTATTCCCTTTTCAAGGGTAGAAAGAAAAGATTTTTCTTCATTTAATATAGTTTGTTCTACATGTATTTGTTTTTCTTTCAATTCAGGATAAGCATCAGACATTGTGGAAACAACTGATTGGACTAATTTATATAATATTGGTTCTTTAATATCAAGATTCATTACGAATTTAGATGCTCTTCTCAATACTCTTCTAACAACATAACCTCTACCTTCATTTGATGGCAATACTCCATCGGCTATAGCAAATGATAACATTCTAATATGATCGCATACAACATTGTACGTTACTTCATTGTCAATATATTTTGTTTTCGATATTTTTTCTAAATCTGATATAGTTGCTGAAAATAAATCAGTTTTATAGTTTGAATTCTTACCTTGAAGAACAGAACAAATTCTTTCTAGTCCCGCTCCTGTATCAACGTGTTTATTGGGCAAATCTTCCAGTTTTCCATCCTCTAAACGATTACTTTGAATAAATACAAGGTTCCACAATTCCCAATAATCAGATGAATTATTGATATGTTTTGTATTTTGACTCTCTAAATCGTCTCCAACATAGTAATGAATTTCAGAACAAGGACCACATGGACCTGTTTCTGCCATTTCCCAAAAATTATCTTTCTTTCCACATTTTACAATACGACTTTTATCAATATCAGTCTCTTTCTCCCATAAATTGTATGCTTCATCATCATCCTTAAAAACTGTAACCCATAGACGAGATTTATCTAACTTCCAAACTTCTGTCAATAATTCCCAAGCCCATTGGATAGCTTCTTTTTTATAATAGTCTCCAAAAGACCAGTTACCTAACATCTCAAAAAATGTATGGTGGAAACCATCTCTTCCAACTTCTTCTAAATCATTGTGTTTTCCACTTACCCTGATACATTTTTGACTATTGACTACTCTTACATGTTTTGGTTTTTCTAAATCAAGGAAAATTGGTTTAAACTGATTCATACCAGCATTTGTAAACAATAAAGATTTATCATCATAAGGCAAAACAGGAGCGCTGGCAACTTTATGGTGTTTTTTATTTTCAAAAAATTTTATAAATGATTGTCTAATTTTTTTGCTATTCATTAATAAACTATTTTACAAGAATCTAAACAAATATTATATGAAAAATAATGGAACAATGTTTTTTTAGATTCTGCTCATATAATTCTCACAAAAATTTCATAAATTGCATTATGTTGAGATCGTCTTTAATCTTTTTTCTATTTTGTTCTTTATCATTTGGACAAAACAATGTCATCAATGATTTGAGTATTGACTCGAGAGAGAATGGAACAATTATTGAATTAAAATCAACAAAAAAAATAGATCTAAAAAATATTACTGCTTGGTATTCATCAGAATGGTTTTATTTAACTGTATACGATGCAAAAAGTGACAGTACAGAATTATTAAATACAGATTTTAGTAATCCAGTTAGAAAAATTGAAGTTGCAAATAGTAAAGAATCTACACAAATCGCCTTACAGTTTAATAAAGCAATTGAATCGTTTGAGATTATGCCATCATTGAAGAAAGGAGTTTCGCTTATTCTCCGTTTTCCACAAGAAGATATAAAAAATGACTTGGCCAATAAAAACGATTTGGAAGAATTTGCAGAATTTAATGAACCTATTGAGAGCGATAAAACTAAAAATATTCTAAGGAAGAAAGGTAATCCAGCGAATAAACTCATGCCTTTTATAGGTATAATTATTGCTGTAAGTGATATCGCTAATCCAGGAGTTTTTCTTGTTGGAACATTAATCGGGTTATCAAGCTTATTCTTCTAATTAAAGACTAGAAAACTTTTCTGTATACTCGAGAATCTTATCTTTTATTCCTTCTTCAAATATAGAATGTCCAGCATCTGGGATGATATGTAGCTCTGATTCGGGCCATGCTTGATGCAACTCCCAGGCATTCTCAACTGGACAGATTACATCATATCGCCCATGAACAATCACTGCAGGAATATGTCTAATTTTATCCACATTCTCTATGAGATGATTGTCAGAATCAAACCATGCATTATTCATAAAATAATGGCATTCAATTCTAGCAAATGCTTCCGCAAATTTTTCATCGGAAAAATCACCAATAAAATCTTTATCTTGGATAAGTCTTACTGTACTGCCTTCCCATGTGCTCCATGCTTTAGCAGCCTCAATTTTTTTTGATGAATCTTCTCCAATTAGAAGATTGTAATAGGCTTCAAGTAAGTTATTTCTCTTTTCAATTGGAATAGGCGCTACAAAAGATTGCCAATTATCTGGAAAAATTTTACTAGCTCCTTCTTGATAAAACCAATGAATTTCCTTTTTTCTTACTAAAAAAATTCCTCTCAAAATTAATGCCTTACATGAATCTGGATAAGTTTGACTATATGCTAATGATAATGTGCTTCCCCAACTACCACCATAAATAACCCAACGATCGATGGAAAGATAATTACGGATTTTTTCAATATCATCTACTAAGTCCCAAGTAGTATTTTCTTTTAATTCTGCAAAGGGAGTACTTTTTCCACATCCGCGTTGATCAAACATAATAATGTGCCATTTATCTGGATTAAAATATCTTCTATATTTTGGATCTACGCCTCCTCCTGGTCCTCCATGTAGAAAAATGACGGGTTTTCCGTTTTTATTGCCAGATTCTTCTACATAGATAGTATGTAAATCAGAAACTGGTAAATGAAAGGTATTGAAGGGTTCAATATTAGGAAATAATTCCATAGCAAAATTTAGTAATTTATCCTAATATAATGCTCATAAAAACATTGTAGTGGTAAATATGAATATTGGAGTATTAAAAGAAACAAAAACTCTTGAAAAAAGAGTGGCTATCATTCCTTCTACAGTTAAGGATTTGATAAAAAAAGGTTATACATTTTGTGTAGAAAAAGATGCTGGCAATCTTTCACATTATTCAAACCAATCATTTCTCGATGCTGGCGCTAAATTAGTAGAAAAAAATGATGTATTTAATTGTGATATAGTTGTAAAAGTTAATACCCCAACTGAAGATGAAATTCGTTCATTAAATTCAAATTCTTTGCTGATTTCATTATTCCAAACAATTAAAGATATTGATTTAGTCAAAACACTAAAAGAAAAACAAGTTTCTGCTTTTTCGTTAAATCTACTTCCAAGAACTACTCTAGCTCAAAAAATGGATGTTTTAAGTTCTCAAGCCAGTATTTCTGGTTATAAAGCAGTATTAATTGGAGCAAACCATATTGGAAAATATATGCCTTTATTGATGACACCTGCCGGAACAATTTCTCCAGCAAGAACATTGATAATTGGGGCTGGAGTTGCCGGTTTACAAGCAATTGCGACTGCAAAAAGACTTGGATCACAAGTACAAGCATTTGATGTAAGACCAGAGGTAAAAGAACAGGTAGAAAGCTTGGGAGCAAAATTTGTAGAAATAGAAAGCGACAGTGATGATGGAGTGGGTTCAGGTGGATATGCTAAAGAAACAAGTAAAGAATATAAAAAACGTCAACAAGAAGTAATGAAAGAAAGAATTGCCAAATCTGACTTAGTTATTACAACAGCATTGGTTCCAAATAGACCTGCACCAACACTAATTCCTACCAGTATGGTTGATTTAATGCAATCAGGATCGGTTATTATGGATTTAGCTTCTGAAAACGGAGGGAATTGCGAATTAACAAAGACAGATGAAGTTGTTCATTATAATGGTATACTAATTGATGGAAATAGTAACTTTCCAAGCACTATGGCAACACATGCTAGCCAACTTTTCTCAAAAAATATTCAAGCTATTATTGAACATTGCCATACTGAAAATGGGTTTGAGCTTAATAAAGAAGATGAAATCATTGATGGAATGCTTTTTATCGAAAAAGGTGAAGTCAGACATGAACCAACCAAAGAGGCACTATAATGTTAGATCCAGGAACAATTAATTTATTAACAATTTTTATATTAGCAATCTTTGTTGGTAATGAAGTGATTTCAAAAGTTCCACCAACTCTTCATACCCCTTTAATGTCTGGTTCTAATGCTATTTCAGGAATTGCGGTCGTCGGAGCAATACTTGCAATACAGACAGAAGGAACATTAGGCACTTATCTTGGCTTAGCCGCATTAATTTTTGCAACTATTAATGTTGTAGGTGGATTTTTAGTAACTGATAGAATGTTAAGGATGTTTAAGAAAAAATGAATTTATTTTATCTCATAGCAGCAGTATGTTTTATTATTGGGCTTAAACGTCTATCTCATCCAAAAACAGCACGCAGTGGAAATTTTATCGCAGCTATTGGAATGTTGGTAGCAATTGCAGCAACACTATTCTCTTCAGGAAAACTAGACTTAGAATTAATCGCTATAGGGTTTATCATTGGTGGTAGTATTGGTGCATTATTTGCTACACGAATCCAAATGACAGAAATGCCACAAATGGTAGCTATTTTTAATGGATTTGGTGGTGGCGCATCAGCATTGGTTGCATCTTCAACATTTCTTACTCCACCTGAAAGTAATTTTTTGATTGTATGTATTAGTGTATTAATTGGGACTCTAACATTCTCTGGAAGTTTTATTGCATTTGGTAAATTACAAGGTTTTATATCAGGAAAACCAATCGTCTTCAAAGGACAACAATTTCTTAATGCCTTAGCTTTCAGTGCAATTATCATCCTATTATCTATTAATAATCTAGGAACTCTTGATAGCCAATCAATATTCTATGCTGTGGTAGCATTGTCTTTCCTATTAGGTATTGGTTTAGTTGTTCCAATTGGTGGCGCAGACATGCCTGTTGTGATTTCATTACTTAATTCTTATTCAGGAATAGCAGCAACTGCAACAGGATTTTTAATTGATAATAACGGGCTAATTATTAGTGGATCTTTAGTGGGTGCTTCAGGACTGATTTTAACAAATATTATGTGTAAAGGCATGAATCGTTCTTTAGTAAATGTTATTTTTGGGGCGGTTGGACTAGAAGTAGCAAGTGGTGATGGTAGCCAAAAGGAAATGAATATTAAGAGTTATTCTACTATTGAAGTAGCAATGATTCTTGATTCCGCTGAAAAAATTATTATTGTTCCAGGTTACGGATTAGCTGTTGCTCGAGCACAATATATTGCAAGAGAGGTTGCTGATACTTTAGAAGCTAAAGGTAAAAAAGTTCTGTATGGAATTCATCCGGTCGCTGGAAGAATGCCAGGCCATATGAATGTGTTATTAGCTGAGGCCAATGTTTCTTATGACTTATTAAAAAGTTTAGATGAAATCAACCCAGAATTTGAAGATTGTGATGTTGCATTAGTTCTTGGTGCAAATGATGTGGTCAATCCAGCAGCGAGACACGATCAATCTAGTCCTATTTATGGAATGCCTATCCTTGATGTCGATAAATCTCGTACAGTTATCATCAATAAAAGAAGTATGAATCCTGGATTTGCTGGCATACAAAATGAATTATTCGGATATGATAATTCTATCATGGTATTTGGCGACGCTAAAGACATGCTCAATGACCTTCTAAAAGAAATCAAAGAATTATAAAAAAAGAGAGAAATAAATAATGGAATATAAAAATACACAATTACTTTTAAACAAAAGACCAAAAGGAATGCCAGAAGATGATTGTTGGAAGCTCAATAATGAAGTAATAACATCTTTAGAAGATAATGAAATTCTTATTGAAGTTAAGTACCTATCAATTGATCCATATATGAGAGGTCGAATGAATGATGGAGCTTCATACGCCGAACCAGCTAAAATTGGAGAACCGATGACAGGTGAAACTGTTGGTGTTGTCGTTGAAACTAATTCTAGCTTATATGCGATTGGTGATAAAGTATGTGCTCATAAAGGTTGGCAAACATATGTAAAAACAAAAGATACTTATCCTGCTTTATTTAAAGTGCCTGAATCTAATATACCATTATCTACTTATTTAGGAACAGTAGGAATGCCTGGAAGGACTGCTTACTTTGGTCTAAATAGAGTTGGCAAGCCTAAATCTGGAGAAACTTTAGTTGTTTCAGCTGCATCAGGAGCCGTGGGAACTGTTGTTGGGCAGCTTGCAAAGTCTTATGGATGTCATGTAGTTGGCATAGCTGGTGGTCCAGAGAAGTGTTCTTATGTAAAAGATGTTTTGAAATTTGATGAATGTGTTGATTATAAGGCAGGTAATTTAGAGGAAGATCTTAAAAATGCTTGTGAAAAAGGCATAGACATTTATTTTGAAAATGTTGGTGGAGCAGTAACTAGAGCGGTTGCCCCTCTTCTAAATGAGGGAGCAAGGGTTCCAATTTGTGGGTTTATATCTCAATATAATGCCGAAGATATGTCTAAAACGGAAACACCGTTTCATGTTTTAGGTGCGCTTAATCCAAAACCTGAACACAGATTCTTTGTTGTGACTGAATGGTTCGATGAATGGGAGAAAGCAACCAATGAAATATCTAAATTGATTTCAGAAGAAAAGTTATTTTATAAAGAAACTATTACAAAAGGTTTTGAAAATGCTCCTCAGGCTTTAAGAGATGTTTTAACAGGTAAAAATTTTGGAAAGCAACTTATAGAAATTTAAACTAGTCTATATAAATATTTCCGATTATATATTTAATTACTTTTCAAAAATACCCTGATTTTTTCAGGGTATTTTTTTTAAATTGAACAATGTCATTACCTACCTTATACGAACTCGCTGACGAATTCAAAGATGCATTAGAAAATCTAACTGAACTCGACGATCAAGCAGTTGTAGATACATTAGAATCATTAGAAGGCGAATTCAAACTCAAAAGCACTAACGTAGCTAAATATATTAGAAATCTAGAACATACTCTTGAAGGCATCAAAGAAGTTGAATCAAAAATGCATAAAAAAAGGGCTTCGCTAGAAAAAAAAATTGGACATATGCGTGAATATTTAAGACATAATTTGGAAAAAAGTGGGGTAAAAAAAATTGATAGTCCTGAAATCAGTATTTCTATCCAAAAAAATCCATATAAAGTGGTAATTACTAATGAAAAAGAAATTCCAGCAGAATTTATTGATACCAAAGAAACAGAAACAATTAACAAAGAAAAATTAAAAGAAGCTTTAAAAAACGGTATGGAGATTGCTGGATGTGAACTAGTACAAGAAAATCGACTCACAATCAAATAGATATGCTAAACTACATTATTAGAAAAAGAATACTGTTATCAAGGATATTCTGTTTTTCTATGATACCTATCATTCTTCTCAGTGATAATTTTAGAATCTATACTCTACCTATTACAGATATGCAATCAGTAGGGTTAAGTATATTCGGATTCATTCTTCTAATAATTGGAGGCTTTGGAAGATTATGGGCATCTTTATATGTTGAAGGATTTAAAACAAAAACCCTAATTAAAGAAGGTCCATATTCTATGGTAAGAAATCCATTATATTTCTTTACTCTCTTTATATTATTAGGGTTTTGCTGTGTGGTAAAATCTATTCCAGTTGCAATTGTACTTTTAACCATTTTTTCTCTATTACATATTCCAGCTATTATAAATGAAGAAAAAAAATTATTATCACAACACAATCATTTATACAGAGATTACTACAATAGTACACCAAGACTAATTCCAAATCCTTTTAAATATAGAAAAACAAAATCAACAGATAGAATTGAAATAAAGATTAAAAAAATTAATAATGTGATATGGGAAATAGTAGGTTATTTATTGTTATATACAGTAATAGATTTGTTTTACTTTTTATCTTAATTATGATATTAGATTTTTTAGTAATTCTATATGTCTAGGACTAGATCCACAACACCCACCTATTACAGTAACACCTAACCCTACTGCATTTTTAATTAAATCGAGAAATTCAGCATCCGAATAATAATTTTTGATGATACCATCTGGAGAAGGTTCTCCAACGCCAAGATTTGGATAAATACCCCATTTACCAGAACAATAACTCGCAAGAGTTTCTAACGCACCTAATGTACGATTTAAAGGATTGCAGTTTAACAAAATACAATCAATAGGAAAATTTTCTGTCATTTGAATAGCTTCATTCAATTTTTCGCCAGATTGAATATGATTTGAATCCGAAAGATTGAAACTAACCCATATAGGAAGTTTATATTTTGCCACGACATCTAAACAAGTTTTTGTTTCAAGAATATTATTCATGGTTTCTAATAAAAAAATATCAATTTTTTCACCTGCTAACCATTCTGTAATTACTGAAAATTCTTTTGTAGCTAAATCTTCACCAGGAAAAAGGTTAGGAGAATAACAATCTTCCAAAGGAGCAATTGATCCCAATATTTTTATACTATCATTACTTGCTTTCCTAGCCATCTTAACTGCATTATGCATTGAAATTTGTGCAACTTTATGCGCTTCTTCATATGATAATCCTGTTTTTTGGTATGCTCTTGGAGTAGTTCGGAAAGTATTAGTTGTAAGATAGTCTACACCAGCAGCAACATATTCTTGATGAATATCATATAGTAAGGCCGGATTTCTTAGATTAACGTCTGCAGACCAAGTATGGGGTGGCAATATTTCTCCTCTACGGATAAATTCTGACCCCATAGCTCCATCTAAAAGCTTAAGGTCGGTCATAATAATTATTCTTTATCTTCTGTTCCTTATGCTGCTTTTGCAGTGGCTACAACTTTTGTTTCCATATCACGTGGCACCTCTTCATAATGACTAAATTCTTCAGAATGTATGCCTCGTCCACCAGTTAGAGAACGAAGAGTAGTAGAATATTGATACATTTCTGATTGTGGTGCTTGAGCTTTTATTAATTGAGATTCTCCCTCTGCGTCCATACCTATAATCTTTCCTCTACGACTAGACATATCTCCCATCACATCTCCCATAAAACTATCGGGTACTTTGATTTCGATATTTAAGATAGGTTCAAGTAAACATGGTTGAGCTTCCATAAATGCTTCTCGAAAAGCTTGTTTTCCTGCCATTTGGAATGCAATATCTTTAGAATCTACTGGATGTTGTTTTCCATCATAGAAATCTACTTTTAAATCTACCACACGATATCCAGCTAAAACCCCTTCGGTACAAGAAACATTAACACCTTTCTCTACGGAAGTAACAAATACACGATCTACGCTCTGTCCAACAAGAGAATGAGTAAACTCAATTCCCTCACCTCTTGGTTTACTCTCAATACGCATCCACACTTCAGCAAATTGTCCTGCACCACCACTTTGTTTTTTATGACGATATTTTGAAGAACCTTTTCCTCGAATTGTTTCGCGGTAAGGAATACGTGGCTTAAATGTTTCCACATCTACATTAAATTTTCGTTTTAAACGATCAATTGATATTTGAAGATGAAGTTCACCTTGGCCTGAAATTACTGTTTGATGAAGTTCAGAATCTACTCTGTAAATAAATGTTGGATCTTCTTCATGAATTGTAGATAAGCCCGTGGCAATTCTTTCTTCATCTCCTTTTGATTTTGATCGTATTCCTAAATGAATATTAGAATTAGGAAGTTTGACTGAAGACAATTTAACTTTATTGCTCGGCCCTGTTAATGTATTGCCTGTATGAGTGTCTTTTAATTTCACAACTGCTCCAATATCTCCTGCATTCAAACTGGGAACATTGGTTCGATCTTTTCCATTCATTAGAAACATTTGTCCAAAACGTTCCGAATTGCCTCGTGTTGTATTTTGAAGATCCATCCCAGTAGATACAGAACCAGAATAAACCCTAAAAAATGAGAGTTCACCAACATGGGCTTCACTTATCGTTTTAAAAACATGAACAACAGGTGCACTTCCATCCAATGCTACTTCTATCGTTTCCCCAGAATTAGCATTTTCTGCTTGGATTGTAGCACGATCAACTGGAGAGGATCCATATTTAGATATAAAATCCATAAGTCTCGCTATACCAATATTTTGAGTCGCTGTCGTACAAAATACGGGTATAAAAACCTGGTTTTGTATTGCACGATGTAATCCTTCTCTCATTTCTTCTTCGGATAAATTTCCTTCTTCGAAAAATTTTTCTAGAAGCGTGTCATCTGATTCTGCTACATATTCAATTAATTCTTCATGCAATTCCTTAATTTTTTCTTGCCATTCTTCTGGTAATTTTTCTTCAGAATATTTTCCGCTTCCATCTGTACTATAAGTAATTAATTCACTCCTTAATACATCAACAACTTGATTAAATCCAGGACCAGCATTAACTGGTAGTTGTAAAGGAAATACATTAGAACCAAAATTACTTTTTGCTTGCTGCAAAATCTTATCAAATTGGGTATGTTCTTTATCTAAACCATTAACTACTATAATTTTTGGTAATCTATAATTGCTAGCATAATTCCATACCTGTTCTGTCCCAACCTCAATACCATTTACCGCATGAACTACAACAACTGCAGCATCAACTACTGCTAAGGAAGATATTGCTTCTCCAATAAAATCAAGGTATCCAGGAGTATCTATTAAATTAAATTTTATATCATCCCACTCTAAATGAAGGGGTGAAGAATGAATTGAAATCTGACGTTGATGTTCATCATGGTGATAATCAGAAGTAGTGGTTCCTGATTCAATTGACCCGATTCGGTTAATTTTTCCACTTCGAGAAAGCATTGCCTCTGAGAGCGTTGTTTTTCCTGAACCACCATGCCCAACAACGGCAAAGTTACGAATGTCTTTGGCTGCGTAATTTTTCATACTATTCCTCCTTTACAGTATCTTCTGCTTTATCAACTTCAGATGAAGCTATCTTATCAACAATTTTTTCTAATGCTGTTTTTCTAGGTCCTGTTATCTCGTCAAAAGAACCTTGTGCAGTCTTAAGCTGCTTACTATGTTTATCAAGTTCTGACAACATATTATCCCATTCAAGCTGAAATTTTTTCATATTACCAATAATCTTATTTGTAGATTTCTCAATCTTAAAATTATCTATTGCCGTTGTAAGAAGATTCAAAATTCCATACAATTCAGATGGACCTACAAGTAACATTTTTCTTTTTGAAGCATAATCATATAAATCTTCAAATTTTTCTCTTACAAAATTCAAAACTTGCATATTTGGTATAAATATCAGCACAAAATTTATACCACCATCATGTTCAATATAATCTTTCTTTGCACCTTCAATTTTCCTTAAAAGAGCTCTAACATTTTCTTTAAAGTTTTTCTTTGCAATATCTTCTTGAGGCGACTTAGGATCACATTGTATCATTTCATGATAATTATCTAATGGAAATTTCGCATCAAGATGTACATAACCGCCTTTAGGAAAATAAAATGTAAAATCTGGTCTAGAATCTCCAAATGGTTTTTGTTTATCCCAAGACTTTCCTTCGCCTCTTTCTAATCCTATCCATTCAATAATCTTTTCAACTACATATTCTCCAAGCGCTCCTCTTGTTTGATTTGTTGTAAAAACTCTTTCAACATTGGTTATTCTTTTAATCATATCTCTATAATTATCTGTTGAAGATGAAGATGCTTGCTTAGCCGATTCTTTTAATCCGCCTAGAGATTCTAGAACGTTTTTTAGAGTATCATTGGTATCAGAAAATTTATCTTTTAAATCTTCGGAGCTTGAATCTGATACAGCTTTTAATATTTTATTCGAAAAATAAATTATCACAGAACCTAAAATTCCTAAGACCAATATGAGGCCAATTAAGATTGCTCTAGTTTCTATCATAATAATTCCTTTTCTTTTAACATATTTACCAAATCATCTTCATGATAATTTACAGTATAAGTTTTATAATTGTCTGCTCTTAAATGAAAAAGAGTCTGACTACCAACCTTTAATCCGTAACAATTTTCTAAGATATATCTATAGAATGATAATTGGAGTGAATAGTGTATAAAATTACAATCACCTAAGTGTTGAGTAGCATTTAAAATACCTTTTTTATTTCCAAAAGGTTTTTGATTAATGCGTTTATTTGTTTTCCAATCAACCAAATGATATGTATTCTGTTTTTTATTATATACTAATACATCGATCGTTCCAGCAACACCCAGTTCTTTCGAATAAACAATTACCTCAGAGTAGAATGTGTTATCTGGATTTTCTTGTTTCTTTCTTAACCATTTTGCTCCTACACTAGCTAATTCATGTTTTGGTTCTATACCTTCCTTAATAAACAATTCTAACTCATTATGTACAATCGTACCTCGTTCTGCACCTTTGCGCCATTCTTTTATCACATCATCAAGTGTTCTGTCTATATATTTTGGATGTTCACTAATCAATTTTTTTGCTGTTTTTTCTTGGTCAAATTTTCGGAAGAATTCATGAATAAATTCTGTGACACTTGCAAAACAAAATTCAGGATCATCTAACAATTGATAAGTATGAGTTCCATGATCAAGAGATATGTTATTCGTAAATAAAGAATTCATTTTTTTAGCTTATTCACTCTTCTTCTTGTGATACGTCTTTGAATGTAACCTAATGTCCAACTAATCAATAAAAGAATTGGAATAACTACCATTTTTGGTCTATCAGAAGTAAGAGTAAAATAGAGCAATAAACTTGCTGTGAATAGCTGCATATAAAACTGAGTGGCGTTAATAACTTTAAGCTTATTCATTAAACACCAAGTAAATCAAGAACCAATCTAATGACTTGTCCTGAGGCACCATCTTTTTGAGCATAACTTCTGTTTTCTACATGAGATGCTGTTCCAGCAATATCAAAGTGAACCCAAGGAATATCTTCACGAACAAATGCTTTTAAAAATGCGGCTCCAGCAATTGAACCAGCTTGTCCTGGGCTACCGAGATTCTTTACATCTGCTACTTTAGACTTAACTTGATCACAATATTCATCCCATAATGGTAATTGCCATACATGTTCACCAGTATTTTCTGAAGAAACCTTAATGTTTTCGATTAATACCTCATTATTACCCATTATACCTGTTGCTATACCTCCTAATGTAATAACTATAGCACCTGTCAATGTTGCAAAATCAAGCATATATTCAGGGTCATAGTGCTTGCTAGCATATGCTAACGCATCAGCAAGGATTAGTCGACCTTCAGCATCAGTATTTAAAACTTCAATTGTCTTTCCATTGTAGGCAGTTAAGATATCGCCTGGTTTTACTGCAGATCCTCCAAGCATATTATGGGTTGAAGGAACAATTGCTACTACATTCACTTTTGGTTTTAATGTTGCAATAGCATTCATCGCTCCAAAAACAACTGCTGAACCACACATATCAAACTTCATCTCATCCATACGTAAACCTGGTTTTAACGAAATTCCTCCAGTATCAAAGGTCAGTCCTTTGCCAACAAGTAGCACTGGTTTATCTTTTTTGGATCCGCCAAAATATTCCATAATAATAAATTTTGGTGGTTCATTTGTACCTTGGGCTACTCCAGCAAAAGATCCCATACCCATTTTGGTAAATTTATCCCTATCAAATACGGTTACTCTCATGTTGCCTTTTTTACCAACCTCTTTAGCAAAATTGGCCAAACGAGTGGGAGTCGTTACATTCCCAGGATGGTTTGCTAAATCTCTGGAATCGCATACAGCATTTGCGATTGTTACTCCTTTGTTGGATGCATTTTTATTGCATGTTTCTACCATAGTAATATTTTTTAAAGGGTAATTTGCTCTTTCATCAGAAAAATAATCAAGGAAACGATAGCTTGATAAAATAAGTCCTTCTGTAAATGCTTGACAATTGTATACTTCCATACCTCCAATTGGACATTCAACTGCTAAAGAACTATATTTTTTATCAATAACAAAATTAACGACAGAACCAGCTGCTCTTCTGAAATTCTCCGCAGTTGCTTCTTTTTTCTTCCCTAATCCAAAAAATAAAGTTTTTTCTTTTTTATTAAACGAAAATGCTAAATCCCCAACTTTTCCTTTCATTTGACCACTAGTGATTGTCCAGTGTTTTTTGTCGTCTTCAAAGACTCCTTTTGCAACTATATCTGACTTAACACCTTTTAAATTTTCTTTATAATGTAATTTATTAATATGTGCCATTCTTTCTCCCTATTCACAATTCAAATTATGATTAAATTTAATTAATTTTCCTTCATCATCTCTAATGACAGCAACAAAAGTAATGTTGGCTGTACACGCTAATCTTTGACCATGATCTTTGCTCTCAGCAAAAGCCTTAATCTCTATTTCAAGAGATGAGTTTCCTGTTCTTATAACTTTGGATTCACAATTTACCCAATCTCCCAAAAAAACGGGTTCTTTAAATTCTACTTTATCCATCGCACGAGTAACTACACCCCAAGCATCTGTTTTTTTTAAAAAATCATTGGCAGCTTTTACACCGGCAAGATCTAACCATGCCAACATATTTCCACCAAACAAAGTACCAGCTGTATTAATATGTTGCGTTTGAACCAGTTCTGAGTATTCTGATATTTTACTCACGGCATTAATTTAAAAAAAATTTCTGTTTTAGCATCAGTTATTTATAAAAAAAACAACTATTATTGCAGAATCATGTCAGAAGCTTTCTCAGCTATCATAATTGTAGGAGCATTGGTGTTACCACGGGTTACATTAGGCATAACCGATGCATCAACCACACGTAACTTTTTAATACCATGTACACGCAATTGTGAATCAACTACTGCCATATTATCTGTTCCCATTTTACAAGTACTGGTAGGATGATAAACGGTTTCTGCAGTTTCTCGGATATAATCTTCAATCGCTTTATCATCAGTTAATGGCTGTTCTGGCTGAAAATAACTAGAGCGATAAGCTTTGAAAGCATCAGATAAACCAAGTTTTTCAGTAACTTTATATCCAATGATAGATCTTCTCATATCATCATCAGTACTTAGGTAATTGTGATCGATACTCGGGCCCACTCGAAAATCTGAAGATGATAGCTTTACTGAACCTTTACTGGTAGGATTTAAAACTAATCCACCAATTGAATATCCATTTCCACGCTTAGGATTATCAAAACCATGGTTTACAAAATAACAAGGTCCAAAATGAAATTGAGTATCTACAGTAGGTTGATCTGGTGAAGATTGGATGAAACCACCTGCTTCTCCAACATTGCTAGTAAATGGCCCTTTCCTAGAGAGAAGATAGTGGAATAAATATTTTACTATTATTGGGAATTTTTCTGCTGCATCCAAAGATCCTTTATAGCTAGAATTAAAAATAGTAAAATATGTTAAATGGTCTTGAAGGTTCTTTCCTACTCCAGGTAGATGTTCTTTGACTGGAATTTTATGTCTTTGCAATTCATCACCATCACCGATTCCAGATAACATTAAGATTTGAGGACTATTGTATGTTCCTGCACTTAGAATTATTTCTTTATTCACTACGACTTCACATACTTTTCCTTTTTGATGGTAAATCACCCCAGTTGCACAATTATCTTTGATTACAATACGTTCTACTTGTGCATTGATTTCAATAGTTAAATTTTTACGCTTGCTTACAGGATGAAGATAAGCTCTAGCTGCGCTACAGCGCTCACCATCTTTATTAGTTACCTGATAAGAACCAAATCCTTTTTGTTTGGCTCCATTAAAATCGGAATTGAATTTATAACCTAATTCTTGTGCAGCTTTCACAAATACATCGGATAGAGGGTTCGTATAAGTACGATTGGTTACATTCAAAGGTCCACCTTGACCGTGATATTCATCATTAATAATTTCTTGATTCTCTGCTTTTTTAAAATATGGTAATACTTCATCGTATGACCATCCTTCGTTACCAAGTGCACTCCATTCATTATAATCATGTCGACTTCCACGGATATAAATCATGGCATTAATACTACTAGATCCTCCCAAAGTTTTTCCTCGAGGAAGATAGAGTTCTCGATTTTTCATATTTTTTTGAGGGATTGTAGCATAATCGTAATCAAATTTGGTTTTGTAAAGCTTTGGAAATTGAGCAGGGATTTGAATATTTAGTGCCTTATCATTACAACCGGCTTCTAAAATTAATACACTATTTTGACCATTAGCACTCAATCGGTTGGCTAATACGCAACCGGCAGAACCAGCACCAATGATTACGAAATCATAATTGTTTTTCATATTAGACACCTCAAAATAAATTTAGTATACAATTAAGCTAAATATCTACAAACAAAAATTAGGTTAAAACTGATCTTCTTCAGTAGAACCTTGCATTGCACTTGTTGAAGGATCACCAACAATACAATTGTTAACTGCATCAAAATATCCGGTACCCACTTCTTGTTGATGGGATGCAAAGGTATATCCCCTTTCAGTGTCAGCAAATTCCTTCTCCTGAAGTTCAACATAAGCAGACATTCCAGTATCTACATACTTTTTTGTCAAATCAAACATACCATGCCACATAGAATGAATTCCTGCAAGGGTAATAAATTGAAATTTATATCCCATTGCACCTAATTCACGTTGAAATTTAGCGATGGTTGCATCATCGAGATTGGCTTTCCAATTAAAAGAAGGTGAACAGTTATAGGCAAGTAAAAGTTCTGGATGATTTTTTTTGATGGCTTCAGCAAAAATTTTTGCTTCTTCCAAGTTCGGTTTAGCAGTTTCACACCACAATAAGTCAGAATATGGTGCATATGCTAATCCTCTTGAAACAGCTTGATTGATACCAGCTTTCGTTCTATAAAATCCTTCTGATGTTCTTTCACCTGTTACAAATTCCTTATCTCTTTTATCAACATCTGATGTTAGAAGATCTGCAGCATTTGCATCCGTACGTGCTATCAACAATGTTGGCACATTTGATACATCGGAAGCTAATCTTGCAGCAATAAGTTTATTGATGGCTTCTTGAGTAGGTACTAATACTTTTCCACCCATATGACCACATTTTTTTACACTTGCAAGTTGATCTTCAAAATGAACACCCGCTGCACCTGCTCGAATCATTGCCTTCATTAATTCGAAAGCATTTAGTGATCCTCCAAAACCAGCTTCAGCATCAGCCACAATGGGTGCAAAGAAATCAAACTTTGGGCTTCCATTGGAATTCATCCATTCAATTGCATCAGCTCTTTTGAAAGAATTATTAATACGATTCACAAGAATCGGTACTGAATCAACTGGATAGAGAGATTGATCAGGATACATTGATTCTGAACTATTATTATCAGCAGCAACCTGCCATCCAGACACATAAATAGCCTTGATACCAGCCTTAACGCTTTGAATTGCCTGACCACCTGTAAGAGTCCCCAAACAATTAACATAATCATCATTGTGTAAATAATCCCAAAGTTTTTGGGCACCCAGTCTCGCCAAAGTATATTCTGCTTGAAGCGAACCTCTTAATTTGACAACATTCTCAGCGCTATATGGTCTTTTTACATATTTCCATCTATCATTGGTATCCCAATCATTCTGCAACAATTCAACCTGTTGTTTAAGTTCCATTTTAAATCTCCTCATATGTTCTAATTGTTAAAAAATCTTCTAATTCATTTGATAAAACTAAATCCTTAAATATTGATTTGGCTTCATAAAACTTTCCATTCTCAAAAGCTTCAGATCCCAGTTCGTTTTTTAGATAAAGAAATTCTTCATCAAAAAGAGTTGATACAAGTTCTGGAGTTACCAATTTCCCATTTGATAATTTAACTTTATGTTTAATCCATTGCCAAATCGAAGTTCTTGATATCTCGGCAGTAGCAGCATCTTCCATCAAACCATAAATAGCAACACAACCAAGTCCTTCTAACCAAGCTTCTATATATCTTAAAGAAATTTTGATATTTGCTCTCAAGCTTTGTTCAGTACAATATCCTTTGCAAGGTTCTAATAAATGTTCTGCTGAAAAATTTTCACCATTAAAATGATGAATCTGGTTGGTTTTATTTCCAGAAAAAACAGTATCAAAAATCGTATTGACATGATTAGCCAATCCAGGATGAGCAATCCAAGTACCATCATGACCATTGTTTATTTCACGTAATTTATCTTGTTTAACTTTTTCAAAGATTCTCTCATTTTCTGACAAATCCTTTGATGGAACAAACGCAGCCATACCTCCCATTGCAATTGCTCCTCTAGAATGACATGTATCAACTAATAATTTAGAATAGGCATTTAAAAAGGGCTGATTCATTGTGACTGAACTTCTGTCTGGAAGTATTCTATCTGGAAAACACTGAAGCGTTTTGATATAACTAAAAATATAATCCCATCTTCCACAATTCAATCCGACAATATGATCTTTCAAATAATATAGAATTTCATGCATTTGAAAAACTGCTGGCAGCGTCTCAACGAGACATGTTACTCTTACAGTTCCTCTTTTCAGTTTTAAATAATCTTCGCAAAAACATATAATTTTGCTCCATAATTTTGCTTCTTCACCTGATTCAAGTTTTGGGATGTAAAAATATGGACCAGTATTTCTTTCGGCCAAAGATCGATGATTATGGAATAAATACATTGCAAAGTCAACCAAAGCTCCATAAATACTTTGTCCTTCAATTTCAATATGTTTTTCCTTCAAGTGTAAACCTCTTACTCTACACATTAATACTGCAGGATTTTCATTTAATGAATATTCTTTTAAGGTAACCCGATGGGTAAATGCAATTGTTCCATCTGCTGCATCTTTCATATTAATTATTCCATTTTGAATATTTTCCCAAGTGGGAGATAAAGAATCTTCAAAATCTGCCATAAAAACACTTACATTTGAATTTAGGGCATTAATCATCATTTTTCTATCGACAGGACCTGTTATTTCTAACCTTCTATCAAGCAATTCTTTAGGAATATCTCTGACCTTCCATGAAGATTCTCTGATATCTTTAGTTTCAGGACTAAAACTAGGTAAATAACCATCATTATTTTTTTGCTGACGTGATTTTCGTAAATCTAAAAGTTGATCAATTTCTGAATTAAATTTACTATGAAGAACTTCTAATAATTTTTTCGCTTCTTTAGAAAAAATTAGCTTAGAACTTTCACTTAATTCTCTTTTAAAATTCAATGCTTCCCCTTATAAGAAATTGAATTATTTATGACAAATTGAACAATCAATTTACGTAGAAAGTAAAAAAGAAAAATTATAAATATTCTTTAGCAATCTTTTCACCCTCGGAAATATTAACTTTTGAAAACACTAAAGCACCAAGAATAAAGAGTATCATAATAGATTGTAGTCCAATACGTGCAGATAATACTTGGTCATCTATTATGTTGTTTAATATTAATGTAACCGATCCCATCAATAATGGACCTATCACCGCAGCAAACTTACCCCACATGTTAAAAAATCCAAAAAATTGACCTGATTTATTCTCAGGAATAATGCGAGCATAAAGACTTCTGCTAAGTGTTTGAATTCCTCCCTGGAAACAGCCAATCATCCCTGCAATGACATAAAAATGCCATGCTTCAGTAACAAAATATCCAGAAAGAATAATAACCATGTACGCAGCAATTGCAAAATAGATTGCATTCTTAATGCCTATCTTCTCCGAAAATTTTACATAAAATAAGGTTGCAAAAAATGCTATAAATTGAACCAATACAAGAGCTCCCATAATTGTGGTACTATCAAAACCAAGTGTAATTCCAAAATCAGCTGCCATTCTTACAGTGGTATCTACACCGTCAATGTAAAGCCAGTATGCAATCAAAAATGTAAAGACAACTTTAAGATGTCGTATTTCATTAAAAGTATTTTTTAATTGTTTAAAACCAGATTTAATAGTTTGAAGAGTGGTTTCAGTCTTGTGATATTTTGGTTCTTTAACAAATAATAGAATTGGAATAGAAAATATTGCCCACCACAACGCAACACTTATAAAAGACCATTTAATACCTTCTACACTATCAGCAAATCCAAAAAAAGATGGATATGTAATCATGAGAAAATTAATCACAATCAGAATACCTCCACCGATATAACCTAAGGCATATCCTAAACCAGAAACATAATCAACATTATCTTTATTACTTACAGCTGGTAAAAGCGAATCGTAGAATGTATTTGCACCTGAAAATCCAACTGTAGCAATCACATAGGTTAGGAGTGCAATCTGCCACATTCCTTGACTAATAAGAGCAAGTCCAGCTGTCATAAGAACGCCTAGAAAAGCAAAAAATACTAGAAATCTTTTTTTATAAGTGCCCCTATCAGCAATTGCTCCCAAAATAGGAGCCAATAAAACAACGATAATAGATGCAACTGAATTCCCTAATCCCAAGTAAAAAGTACTAATTGATAAGTTTTCTGGATCAGACCAATATTGTGCGAAAAAAATTGGGAAAAATCCTGCCATAACTGTGGTTGCAAAAGCGGAGTTAGCCCAATCATATAATGCCCAACTATAGATACTTTTTTTCACAGTTACCCCTTCCTAATAGACAACTTAAGTGTTATGCCTTTGAAATCAAAAGAGTCCCTTAATGTATTGTGAAGATACCTTTTATAAGGCACCGAAATCAACTTTGGATAATTACAGAAAAAAGCAAATAAGGGCGGTGAAATTTGGACTTCATCAATAAATTTTATCTTTACTGATTTACCTTGCAATGCTGGCGGTGGATATTTTTGTACTGTTTTTGCTAACCAATTATTTAATTCTTTAGTATTAATCTTTTCTTTGTGCTTATTAAACACCTCCCAAGCTTCAGACAAAATGTTCGAAATACGTCTTTTTGTTAGTGCGGAAACAAATAATATAGGATAGTTCCCTAAAGAACGGAAAGAATCAAACATATCCAACATAAATGAATCTGCTGAAATATCTTTTTTCGAAGTCAAATCCCATTTGTTAACAAGAATAATCATAGATTTTCCTTTTTTAATAATTTGACTTGCAATTGTTTTATCCTGTTTTGTGAATCCTTTTTCAGCATCAATAACAAACAATACAATATCAGATCTCATTAGAGAATCTATTGCTCTTAACGAGCTATAAAATTCGATATCAGTATCAATTTTACTTTTTTTACGCAATCCCGCTGTATCAACAATTTTTACTATTCTTCCGTGCCACTGAATATTAGTATCAATCGAATCTCTAGTAGTTCCAGCAATCTCTGAAACAATTGCTTGTTCTTTCTGAATAATACTATTAAGCAAAGATGATTTTCCTACATTTGGCATACCGACAATGGAGATTGAGAAAGATTCATCGTTTAGGTTAGTCTGATTTGAGAAATATGACCCATCTAACAATATATCTAGCACATCTCCAACTCCAGAACCATTAAGAGCTGAAATCCCTATTGGGTCATTCAATCCAAGATTAAAGAATGGTAGGATATCATTTTCAAGTTGATTTGGGACATCACATTTATTAACCGCTAATACATACTTTTTATTTGACTGTCTTACCAACTGGCTTAAATGTTTATCATTTGGATTTAGTCCATTTTTTCCATCCACAAGAAAAATTATATAATCACATTCTTTTATTGCTTCTGAAATTTGTTCTTTAATTTTTTTATCAAAAATATCTTCATTTGAATCAACAAAACCACCAGTATCTATAATATCAAATTTTGTACTTAACCACTCACCAGAAGCATAGATTCTATCACGTGTAACTCCTTCGGTAGAGTCCACAATAGATGTTCTTCTTCCAGACAATCTATTAAAAAGTGTCGACTTACCAACATTAGGACGTCCAATTATAGCAATTCTGGGATTTTTTTTCATTTCGGTGAATTATAGTGCTATAAAATTTATTTAGAAAGATAAAACAACAGATCTATCCAAAGGATTAGAGAAACTAGCCAGGCGATTCCAAAGAAAGATGCTCTTCGAATAACTACAGGATTTATTTCTCTAATGGAAAAATGAATGATTCTTGCAGCAACATAAATCCAAGCCATTACAACAGTAAATTGAGTTATGTGATTTGTTACAAATGCTAAAATACAATACAAATAAAAAAACAATGGTGCTTGATGTAAATTTTTATAATGCTCTCTAGAAGATTGTACTTTTTTAGGAACTTCTTTCCATGGAAACATATACTTCATCCATCGAGGATCCATCTCTTTATCTTTGATTGCCTTAATAACAGTATTTCGATTAAGATAAGCTTGAAAATAGGTTAAAAATACAAGAGGAAATATTGGGAATAATATTTGTACTGATTCCATCTAAAAATCCCCAGTTAACCCAAATAAACTCGGAGAGGTTCGCTACGTGTTTTATGAGCAAGACGTCTTATTGCTTTTTCTTTAATCTGACGCACGCGCTCACGTGTTAGATTAAATTGTTCACCAATCTCATTCAGCGTAAAAGATCGATCTCGATTAATGCCAAAATACATCTCAATTACAGAGCGTTCTCTATCTGTTAGCGTACTTAAAGCGGATGCAATTTCTTCTTTCATAGAAGTATCCATTACTTTATTATCAGGATTTTTTTCTTGTTCATCCTCAATAACATTAATAAGTGAACTATCTTCTCCATCTGAGAATGGTGCATCTAATGAACTATGTCTTCTTGAATACTGTAGAGCATTGAACACTTCATTGGTTCCAATATCAAGTTGATGACTAATTTCTTCAACTTTTGGTTGTCTACCAATTTCCGCTTCTAACTTTTCAGCTGCTTTGGTAATCTTTGTGATTGTGCCTACACGATTTAAAGGCAATCTAATTAATCGTCCTTGTTCAGCAAGTGCTTGTAGAATAGCTTGCCTAATCCACCATACTGCATATGAAATAAATTTAAAACCTCTTGATGGATCAAAACGTTTTGATGCCTTAATTAACCCTAAATTTCCTTCATTAATAATATCAGAGAGAGATAAACCATTTCCTTGGTATTTTTTTGCAACAGAAACAACAAATCTTAAGTTTGCTTCAACCAATTCTTTCATTGCTTCTTTATCACCTTTTTCTATTCGAACTGCAAGCTCCACTTCTCTTGCTGGTGGTAAAGGTTCATATTGAGAAATTTCTGACAAATACATGCTAATAGTCCCACTAGCAACCTTTGATCGTCTAATTTTTTCGTTAGCACGTTCCTTCGCAGCTTTTACTTTCTCTTCTGGTGACAGCTCTTTTTCAATCTTCGTTGCAAGTGCATCAGCATCAGTTCCTTCGATGCTTTTTAGCTCTTTTGCTAGTTGTTTTTTGGAAAGTTTTTTTGCGCTCAATTGATAATTCCTTTTTGACTTGTCACGACACGAAATTTACAATATTATTTAAATTTTCCAAGTTATTTATTTGAAAGTAGATAGAACCAACGATAAGAATATTCACTTCTTGGAAAGACTAGAAATAACCGATTTGACTTTTTCTTGTGTTTCGCTACTGAACCAATTATCAATTAATACTTCATAATCAAATTTAATATCATGCATTAACGATTGTTTTAATCTAACAAATGGTTCTCCAGCATTAATATAGAATTTTGCTAATTCTTTAGCTCTTTTCAAAGCTTCTTCAGTTGCTTTTTTCTTGCCCATAAATGGACTACCTATATATTCATTAATTAAACCTTTTTTATATGCTTCTTTTGGTGTATACATTTTACATTGAGTTGCAACTTCAAATAAATTATCTCTACTAATTGAATGGGATATAATAGATAGCATATCAGAGGGTAAATCAATACCGATGTACATTTCATTGAGGCCCATTCGATGTTTACCAAACATTCCATAACGATAATCAGATGCAAGTGCCATCAAACATCCTCCAGCAATTGCATGTCCGCCCACTATACTAATTATCGGACCAGGAAATTGTCTAAATGATACTAAAAGATTCCGCAAAGTAGTAAAAATGGTAGAAACTTCACTTTTCTCTTTAGCATTCATCAAATCTTTTAAATTTAAACCTGCACTAAATACTTTATTGTTTCCCAAAATAATTACTGCTTTACATGAATTATAATCAAGCTCTGCCATCAATTCTTTTGCTCTAGTAACGCTTAAAAGATTTGGGCCTTCACCCATTTGAATAATTTTAATTTCATTCTCTACTGTAACATTCATTTTAATATCCTTTATTCCATTTGTTCTCTAATAACATCAAATACTGGAACAGTTTTTTGAGCAACATAATCAAAACAAACTAGCGTGGTAACACACTTGATTGCACAATCATTATCTCCCACTAAAAATAAACCATATTCATAATCAAAACTTTTGCTTCCCAGTCGCGATACCCTAATACCTATTTGTACTTTCTGTGGATGATGAATTTGTTTATAAAAATCAAGTTTCATCGATCCAATAATGAATGGAAAAGAATCTTTTTTATAAGCATCAAATCCCAAATCATTGGCATGACGTATTCTTACATCTTCAAAGTATGCAACAACCGTTCCATGGTTAAGATGGCCTAATGAATCTTCATCATACCATCGGGTTTCTAAATCATAAAAAGTCTTAAATTGTTTTCGTGTCATTATTTAATTAAGAATTGTGAACTTTCATTAGGAAAAATACATTTTTCTTTTTTTCCAAACCAGCTATATCTTTTTCTTGAAACTAAATTGTATATTTTGTCTGCTAGAAATCTTGGAATAACAAATCTCAAATATTGCAAAGGATGATTTAAAAATTTCAAAATTATAAATGCTGCTTCCGATTTTTTAAAAACTTTATCACCTTGTTGTACAATAACAGTATCTATACCTGAGGTTTCATCCATATTTAGAGTTCTTTTGGCATAATTAGACTGCAAGGGACTATATTGAATTTTCTTTTCATAATCGTGTTTTATAGAAAAATCAACAAGATTAGAACACAAAAAACAAATTCCATCGTAGTATATAACTAATTGAGGTTTCATTAGAAAATAAAAGGAATAATAAAAGCTGTTTTTTTCTTGTATTCTTTATGCTCTTCAAAACGAGACAAAGATTTATCAATTCGAATCATTCCAGGAATCCATATAGACAATACAAATGCACCTAAAATTAGTATTGGTACCCACCAAAAATTAGATTCAATAGTTAGGAGAAGAAAACCAGTATAAATTAATAATTCACCAAAATAATTCGGATGCCTGCAATGCTTCCATAAACCTTCTGTCATCAATCCTGAATTATGCTTTAAAAAAATATATTTTTGCATATCTGATGCGAAATGATAGAATACACCAAAAATAAAAATAATAATTGAGGATACTATTACTTGCAGAGAAGCTTCATGGCCTTGGGCTGTTATAATAAAAGCAGGAGACCAATATGCCATCAGGCAAAAGAGCATAAAGATAGCATATGGTATATTTGCCTTTTCTTCCCAGCTTTTATCAGGAAAAATATTGCTTTTCATTACCCACATAATTCCATATGAACCATGCAAACAAAAATAAATCCATGCCGTTATATTCTCTCTTTGATTAAAATAACAAATCAGACCAAGGACGACTACCCAAGTAAGACTTTTAGAAACATCAATGACGTATTTTTGTTTAATTCGCATAAAAGAAAAATGGTATTAAAGAAATTAATAAAACAATAATAATAGTTATAACTGATTTCTTATATTTGTTAATTAATTCTTCTTTTTTATTCATTGGTTAATGCATCCCAAGCAAGCATACCACCATTAACATTAACAGCAGTAAAATTATTGGCATTTAGAATGTCTTTTCCTCTACCAGAGCGGTTACCGCTTCGACATACTACATAAATTGTTTTATCTTTAACAAAACTTAGTTCACTCATTCTATCTGCAAGTTCATCAATAGGAATAAGCATTGCTCCTTCAAGATGTCCTAAAGGACCATAGAATTCTTCTTCTGTCCTAACATCAAGAACAATTGTATCATTGGCTAATACGCTGGATTTAAACTCTTCCATTGTAATAACATCGCTAAATTCTGTTTTTGTACAACCCATTAATAAAAAAATAGCTAAAAAAATTGAAAATAAATATTTAATCATTTTTTCTTCTCTGTATGTAACGTTTTATAGTAAAAATATTAAATAATGTGGCCAAAATAACCAACACTGTCATTAAAATTATTGTACTTCTCATTAGTCAATTTCCGTTCCAAATACTTTATCCCACAGTGTAAACGTAGATGCATAATTGCCTTTATTTTTTGAGTGGTGGAGATCATGATGTTCAGTGGTACCATAAAAAGGAATAAGAGATGTAATCTTCGATGATTTAATCCCAGAATGTATATCTAATTCATGCAAATTTCTAAGTGCAGACATCACCCAAAATGCATAAATATTTATTTCAGAAAAAGATGCAATAACTACTAAACCAATGAAAGGACCGATAGCTCCGATGAACCATTCTAAGGGATGTGTAAAAATATATTCCATTGGGATAGGCATTGTAGATCGATGATGGGTTTTATGAATATGTTTATATAAAAATTTCGTATGCAAAACTTTGTGATAACAATAGAAATAGAAATCATCTATTAGAAAAATTAAAACCAACTGCCAGGTAAATACCCAAACTGTTGGTAATGAAAGATCAATAAAATTTTGAAGAAGAAAAACACCAAGAGCTCCCAGACCCAAATAAGAGGAAATATTAAATAAGATTAAAGGTAATCTTTTATAAAAACGCTTAGCAAAATACTTTTTAGGTTGAATGCGATGATCATTAATAAGATTAGTGTGTAAAATTAAAGCTGTATAGATGTACCCTATAAGGTTAGTAGAAACAAGTACGACTACAGTAATTAGTATTGCTTGATTTATATTCATGACATTGAAATTTAACTTATGTATTATTCAAAAAGATCATTTAATCTATTTTTGATGATTGCTTGATTTGCCATAATACCTAATGATTGTACAGCAATATTCAGCATGCTAAATCGCTTATCTTTGGTATATCCTTTATGGTATCTAAAATAAATTTGTTGTGCAATAATTGCTATTTTAAATAATCCATATACGTAATAAAAGGTAGGGTTTTGAATTGTTTTACCAGATTTCTTCTCATACATACCAAGTAATTCATTCCGAGAAGGATTACCGTCCAAAGTGGTCGGACTTAATTGGAATATTCTAAGTTCTTCAGGATCATTTTTATCCATCCAATATCCAAGCGTAGTTCCAAAATCCATCAACGGATCTCCAAGAGTTGCCATTTCCCAATCCAAAACTGCGATTACTTTTGTTGGATCTTTGGGATCAAGTACCATATTATCATATTTAAAATCATTATGAATAATGGAGGGTGATGACTCTCTAGGTTGATTTTCGCTTAACCATTTTGCAATAAAATCCATTTCTGGAATATTATCTGTTTTTGCATGATAATATCTTTTAGTCCATCCAGCAATCTGCCGTTTTATGTATCCATCAATTTTTCCAAAATTTATTAATTCACTTTTATTTAAATCTACTTGATGCAATTCTACTAATGTATCAACCAATGAATCAGCAATCCCTGAGATAGTATCAGAATCAGGTGCATTTTTCTGAGAAAGCCCTGGTCTTAATATATACCCCTTAACGCAATCCATTACATAAAAAGGAACACCAAGAATAGATTGATCATCAGAATAGAAATGCACATTAGGAATTTTTGCAAATTCTGTTTTTAGTTTTTTCAATATCTGGTATTCCCTAAACATATCATGTCCACCTTTTAGGCTATCTGCTCCATAAGGAGGTCTTCTTAATACAAGTTCATGATCGGTTGTTTTTAAATAATATGTTAGATTAGAAAAACCGCTTGGGAACTGTTTTATAGATAAATCATCTGTATTAAAACCTTTAGATCTTAAAAAATTGCTAATGGATTCAACAGGAAGAGTCTCACCTTCTCTGATATCTTTAGGTAAATCCATTTCAAATTTAATATTATTATTTTTTAGAATCTTTGAAAATTTAAGATAGCATCTTAACCAAATTGGAATTGGCAAGTTAATTTTTGATTTCTTTCCGAACATCTATTTAGAGTAAGATTTTAGAATCTCTCTAGCTACTCGTGCTTTATGCACTTCATCTGCTCCATCGTAGATTCTAGCGGCTCTCTCATGTCTATATAGAAATGCAATAGGAGTATCATCCGTCATCCCAAGAGCTCCATGAACCTGGAGTACACGATCTAACACACTTTGTAATACATTAGCTACATAAAATTTTATAGTAGAAATTTCTACCTTGGCAGAATTTGCACCGTGTTCATCAATTTTCTTAGCTGTATCAAGAACCATTAGTCTTGAAGCATTAATTTCAGCACGAGACTCAGCAATCCAATTTTGAATAGTTTGTTTTGTTGCTAAAGGTTTATTTGGCGCAAGCTCACGGGTCAATGCCCTGTTGCACATCATATCAAACATACGTTCACATTCACCAACCCAACGCATACAATGATGAATTCTTCCTGGACCTAATCTATCTTGGGCAATCTTAAATCCTTCACCTGCTTTTCCAAGTAAATTTTTTTCTGGAACAATACAATTTTCATATCGAATCTCAGCATGTGCATTCCAACCATCTCCTACATCTCCCATCACAGAAATATTTCTAATCAATTTAAATCCTTCGGTATCGGTTGGAACAATAATTTGACTAGCACGCAGATAAGGATTAGGGTTATCAGGGTCTGTAACTACCATAGCAATAGCAAAACTCGCACCATCGGCTGAGGAAGTAAACCATTTATGCCCATTAATAACATAATTTTCTCCATCTTTTTTTGCAATTGTCCCCATCATGGTAGGATTAGAACCCGCAAATTCAGGCTCTGTCATTGAAAAACAACTTCTAATATCTCCATTAAGAAGAGGTTTTAAAAATGTTTCTTTTTGATAATCAGATCCATGATCCATTAATATTTCCATATTTCCAGCATCTGGCGCTTGACAATTAAAAACATATAAACCATAAAAAGTATGGCCCAATATTTCATAAATTTGACCTAATTGATGTAAACTTAATCCTAGACCACCATATTCCTTTGAAATTTGAGGAGTGAATAAACCCAAAGATCGAACCTTATTTCTTTTTTCTTCTAGGTAAGGTAACTGTTCTTCGAAAGTATGTTTAACATCAAATTTTTCTTCACTAACCATTTCTTCTTTAATGAAGTCTTTGATAGTTGATTTGATTTTCTGAAATTCTTGATCTGTTATTGCCATTTCTTTCTTAAATATATGTTTCTAATTCCTTAGAAAGCAAACTAACATTAAATGTCTTTAAAGTAAATCTTTCAGTTGTACAAGAAAACTCTGATATCGAAGCATTCTTAATAGCAAAATTTTGCTTCTGTATATCTTGAGGACTACACTGTGTTGCTTCTCCATAGAGCGCTGATATTACCCCACCAGATGTTACAACTAGAATATTAGAAGATTCGGGCAAAGAATTTTGGATTATATTTAATGATTTTTTCACTCTAGATCTAAAATTTGTGTACGATTCCAAATCTGTGTTGGTCAAGTCTAGTTCCGAATTAGCCCATTTTAATGCGATATATTGAAACATTTTAAAAAACTTTTTTTCCTGATTATCATTTTCATAATTCTTATATAAATCAATTAGTTTGGGGTCAGATTGTAGAAGTTTTGGTGCAAAATACTGAGTTACTTCCATCAAATGGTTTTCAGCAAGTCCATCTTCGATAGAAAAAGGAATTGTCTCTTTAGCATTATATCCCTCTATGATTCCATCAAAAGTTTGTATATGGCGTTTGAGTGGACCAATAATTGCTTTATCAAAATTTAATTTCTGTTTTGCAAGTACTTTACCAAGCTCAATAGACTGTTTAAGTCCTAAATCGCTAAGATTATCATAGTCATCTTCGCCAAATGAAGCCTGACCATGGCGTACAAAGAATAATGTATTAATTTTTTCCCCTTTATTCGTAAATAAGAAAAACTAATTCTGCAACACATGCAGGTTTTTCACTATTTTTCAGTTCAAAAGTTAAAGATACAATTAAACGTGCACCTTTTCCTCTTTGGTTATCCATTTTCTCGAAACTCTTCAAAACTGCCTTACCTCTCACTTCGCTGTTTACTGGAACAGGAGCGGTAAAACGTACATGGTTTAGTCCATAATTAATGCCCATTTTTACTGATTTAACCGCATAGATATCCTCTAACATTCTTGGAGCTAATGATAAAACAAGGAATCCGTGTGCTATGGTCGTTTTGAAAGGTGATAAAAGTTTTGCCTTCATAGGCTTGGTATGAATCCATTGAAGATCTCCAGTTACTTCTGCAAATTCATTAATTTGTTTCTGAGTAATTTTTTGCCATTCAGTGACGCCAAGTTCTTCACCTACACTGGCTTCTAATGCACTGATATTTTTAAATACTTTCATATACAAAAATTAAGAGTTAGAAGTGTCTCCCACAATATGAAATTTTCTAAGATAATATTGAAGAAATAGGAATGAAATTGCCGTTGCTATTACAATTGCTAATACCTGGGAATACCATACCCAAACAACAGGTTTTCCTATTTGATAGAAATATAGAGAAAGCGGAGCAGTAATCACTAAAACCCTAATCGTAGTCACCACCAATAAAGGCATTCCTTGACCAAATGCTTGACAAATTCTAGCACATATTACACTGACTGCAACTGCCGGATATACCAGTACGATTATTTTTAGATAAGTAATTCCAATAGACAAAACCTCTTGATTTGACGTGAAAATTGGTAAAATAATTTCTGCAGATAAAAAGAGGATAGCTACATTCACTATAGTAATCATAAATGCCCTCGAAATCCCATATTTTACTACCCATACTAGTTTAGAGAATTCCTTGGCACCAAAAAACATACCTACAATTGTCGTTAGTGCAATTGCAATCCCCAAGCAAGGCATAAATAATAGCATATCTATCCGAGAAACAATTTGATATGCTGCTACTGATTCAGAAGAATAGTTAATCAAGATTTTATTGAGTACAGCTTGTCCAAAAGAAATAATTAACATCGACAATGAGGATGGAATTCCTACCTTAAATATCACATTTAGTATAGTAGGAGTGTAACGAAAGTGCCTAAAATTGAATGAAATAAATGTTTTTTTCATGACAAAAATAACCGTGAAATACATCACCAACATTATCACCTGACTTAAAACAGTTGCAATTGCTGCACCATCAACACCATATTCAAGCAAAAAGATAAAAATAGGGTCCAATATAACATTTGATATTGTTCCAACTAAACCAATAATCATTGGAATTGTCGTTTCCCCTTCTCCAGCAAGAATAGCTCTAAAAAACAATGAGAATACTACCCCGCCTATTCCAAAAGTCAATATCTTTAAATAAGAATGGGCAGTATCAAGAATATGATCATATGCGCCCAACAATATTAGTAAATCTTTTCCAAAATAGACCCCTAATACGGTCAATAATACGGTAATAACAATCCCTAATAAAATAGCATGTTCGGCACAATTATCTGCATTTCTTTTATCTTTTTTACCAATATATTGGGCGATAGATGCTGTTACACCAGCTCCCAATCCAACAGTCAATCCGATAATAATAAAAAAAAGTGGACTCACAAAAGCAACAGCAGTGACTTCATCTGCTCCCAACCAGCCAATAAACATAATATCCACAACATTAAATAATGTTTGAACCATCATTCCCGCAATAATAGGAAGTGCCATGGACCATAATGCTCGTGCAGGATCATTAAGGAATGATTGTAGACGTGACTCTTTTTGCATAAAATTCTTTTATTTAAAGAGGGATAAGTACTCTCTATAACCTTCTTTTTCCATATCCTTAAGAGGAATAAATTTTAATGCAGCAGAGTTAATACAATAACGTAATCCTGTTGGATTAGGACCATCATTAAATACATGCCCTAAATGAGAATCACTATTTTTTGCCTTGACCTCTGTTCGAGGAAGAAGTAATTGATAATCGTGTTCAAATTTTAGGTTCTTTTTGTTAATGGTTTGATAAAAAGAAGGCCATCCTGTCTTAGAATCATATTTGTGTTTGGAAGAAAACAATGCTTCTCCTGACACAATATCAACATAAATACCAGATTCTTTATTATTCCAATATTCATTATTAAATGCCGGTTCTGTACCACATTCTTGTGTCACATAATACTGTATATCGCTTAATTCTGCTTTTTTCTCTGACATTAGATTATCTATAGTTTGAGCATACAAAACGTTTAAAACAACGCCTAATAACAAGATTCTGGGATAATTCATTGCATAGAACTTAATAATAAGATTCGATTTTTTATTTGGTTTTTTTAGTATGCTATATTACCTTACTCAGAACTAACTAATTAGAGAGGTATAATAATATGCATAATATTAAATATATTTTAATTGCTCTCCTATCTAGTGCCATGTTGAGTGCGCAAACTGTTTCCGGAACAGTAAGCGATACTAATGGTAGTGGATTAGCAGGCGCAAACGTCTCTGTTGAAGGTACTGATCTAGGATCAGCCTCTAACAATGACGGCTCTTATTCCGTTACAGGATTGTCAGCCGGTACATATACCGTAACTGCTTCTTATATCGGATACGAAAGTACTAGTTCAAGTGTTACTGTAGGCGACGGCCAAACTGTAACATTGAATCTTACACTAGATCAAGGCGATGTTCGCCTTAATCAAGTAGTAGTTGCAGCTTCTAGAAAGAAAGAACTTGTAGTTGATGCTCCTGCTAGTGTAGAAGTATTTTCAAGCGAAGAATTAAGCGTACGTAGTGCAAAATCGATTATTGATCATACTGAAGGTCGCGCTGGTGTAGAAACCATGAAGACTGGTATGACATCATCTAACGTTACGTTACGTGGTTTCAACGGTATTTTTTCTGGCGCTTTACACGTCATGGTCGACAACCGTTGGGCTAGACCCCCAGTAATTACAGCTAATATCTATCAATTGATTGGTATAGAAGAAGAAGATATCGAAAGAATAGAGCTTGTTCGTGGTCCTGGATCTACAATGTATGGTCCTAACACAGCACAAGGCGTAATGGCTATTTACACTAAGTCTCCATTTGATCAAAGTGGGACTAGAGTTTCAGTTACTGGTGGACAAAATAACTATGCGAAGATTGCAATAGGAACTGCTGGTCAGTGGGGCAGTAAATTTGCTTATAGAGTAAGTTTAAGCCATACTGAATTCGATGAATGGTCATTTGATATTAATAATAGTGGTAGTTTGGGAGGATATAGTGAACCAGCAACGGTAAGACGTTGGTTAGCTACTCCTACATACCCATTCAAAGACTATGATACTATCTATAACGACCCAGTAGAAGGTGTTAATAATAACCCTGCTACTGAAGCCGAACCAGTAAATCTTTTCACTGATGTATTTGGTACAAAAATAGAGATTCGTCCTGACCTAAAATCTACTATCACTCTTTCTTTACGCGCTACAGAAGCTGACGTAATAGAAATGACAGGTATTGGTAGAGCTTATGGAATCGGTGCAAACTCTTTTTCAGAACAGATTTCATATCAACGCCAAGATGTCCTTGGAGGCGATTTGTATGTTAATGTGTTCAATAACCATAATTCTCAAGATGGTACTTATATTCTTGCAACGGGACAGATTATCTATGATAGATCTGCATCCCTTGCATTCCAAGTACAGCATTCTGTACCCTTGGGTAATGGTCAACACTTGACTTATGGTCTCGATCATGAAGATAGATCTCCAGATACTGGTGGCAGTATCAATGGAGTATTTGAAGATTCTGATGACTATACTTCAGATGGTATCTATGCGCAGTACGAAAACCAATTAAACGACAATTGGAAATTGGTAGCTGCAATTAGAGGAGATGATAACACGTGGAATGATGATTTATTAGTGTCCCCAAGATTCGCAGTGGTATATAAACCAACTGCTACGGGACAAGTAAGGTTTACTTACAACAAATCTATCGAGGTTCCAGGAAATTATCCGAGAAATCTAGATATTACTCAATATGCTAATTTCTTATCATTAGCAGGAGTACCTGATTTTTCAGGATTACTTGGATTCCAACCTGACTTTAATTTACGTGCAATGGGTGCAAGAGATGGATACAACTATCATATGAGTGCGAATGGGTTAAACTCATTTCGTAGTAACTGGTCACAACATGCCTATTTAGGTGGTAATATTAACCATAATTGGGATCTTGGTGACGCAAACTTCACAGCTGTTGTATGGCCTACTCTAGCTACTTTCATTGGTGGTGGATTTTTACAAGGTGCTAGTGGACAAGCATTATTAGGTGGTTGGGCCGCAGGCGTTGGTGCTGCTTATGCAGCCGCTACAGGTGATACTGCCGGTGCTGCTGCTTATGGTGCTGCCGCTGCTGGTGCAGCTGCTGCTGATTTCCAAACACTAATGGGGGTAACTCCAAGCGTGGCTCACGTGACAGCGATGTATAATCCTGCTGCAGGTGCTTTCTTACCTACTGATGGTGCAAATGCATCTGCTATTGGCAAGAATGACCACACAACTCGTGACGTATATGAAATTGGATATAAAGGACAAGTTGGAGACGGTATGGTATTAGGTGTTGATCTATGGACTACTGAAGTTCATGATTACATCGGTGCCCTAACTAACATGTCTCATAGTGTAATTATGGCTGCAGATGGCGCAGATTATGTTGCAAAATTAATGACTGCAATGTATGGAAACGCTAACCTAACAGGGTTTGTTAACTTGTTAGATTCTGCTGCTGCTGGTGGAAATGGCAACGGAATTGGTGCTGATGATCTTGCAGGTATTGTTGCAGGTACAATAGGTGCGATTCCAGTTGGAAACGTTTCTCCAGATCACTCACCATATGGTGCTGACATGATCTTTGGATATGGTAAAACTACCGAATCATTCAGACTTAGCGGAATGGATCTTTCATTAAACTGGTATCCTAACAAAGAATGGTCCTTCTGGACTGCATTCTCTCATATAGATAAAGATGAGATTAGTGTTGGTGGTGTTGATGAAGAAGGTATATTAAACATGAACACTCCAAAGAATAAACTAGGTGGTGGAATGCAATATTCTGGCGAAGGCCACGGATATGGATTATCACTACGATATCAAGATTCATACAATATGGATGGATCAGTATATGCTGGTAGAGTCGATGCTTTCTACACTTTAGGTGTAAATGCAAGCTTCGATATTGATGCAGCTCCTGGTTTAAAAGTCACTTTAACAGTTGACAATATTACTGACCAAGTACACCGTGAAGCATTCCAAGGTGCTTTAATGGGTAGATGGGCTGCACTTAGACTCGGATACGAGTTTTAATTGTAAAACGTAATTGATATAAAAAAAGCCCTCATTTTTTGAGGGCTTTTTTTTACTCTAATCTTTCCCGACCTTCTGCCAGGGCAATTCTACCAGATCTACATTTCCTCCGCTAAGAATGAGGACAACTTTTTGTCCTTGAAATCTTTCTTTATTACCAATCACACTAGCAAGGGTAACAGCACACGATGGTTCTACAATAATTTTCATTTGTTCCCAAATCAACCTGGTTGTTTCAATAATCTCTTCTTCTGTAGCTAAAATAATATCATCTACATTCTTTTGAATAATTGGAAGGGTAAATTCACCAACAATCGCCATTAATCCATCTGCGACAGATTCTCTATGTTCCATTGGAATACGTTTATTAGCCTGAAACATTAAATAGGTATCATCTACATTTTTTGGCTCAGTACCAATAATTTTTGCTTGAGAGCCAAGGCCTTTTAAAGCAATTGAAATACCACTAATAAGTCCGCCACCACCTATGGGTACCACAACGGCATCAAAACTATCTAATTGGTCACAGAGTTCAAGACCTATTGTGCCTTGGCCTGCAATAACCGAATAATTATCATAGGGATGAATAGAAACACGATTATACTTCTTTAATACTTCTTGAAATAATCCATCTCTTTCGCTCATTTTGTCACAAAAAATCATATTTCCATTATATGTTTTCACATTATGAATCTTTGCTTTAGAAACGCTTTTTGCCATCACAACATCTGCATGCACTCCCTTAAGGCTCGCAGCACATGCTATTGCGCCACCATGATTGCCTGAAGACTGACAAGCAACTCCCTGTTTTGCTTCTTCGTCTGTTAAAGAAAAAATAGCATTGGATGCCCCTCTAATCTTAAACGAACCTGTTTTTTGAAAATTTTCACATTTAAAGAAAAGTTCCATTCCCAATAATTCATTAAAATAATTTGAGGTGATAATAGGTGTTTTTCGGACAATAGAATCTGTTAGAGACTGTGCGTTTTGAATATCTTGTAGCGTAGGAGGTTGGGATAACATTAATTAAAAACGATTAGTTTAGATATAATAATTTCCCTACAGCATTAAAATTACTAGAGCGAATTTGATAAAAATATACTCCACTACTTACATTATCTCCATCATCATTCTTTGCATCCCATTGTACAGATTGAAAACCAAATCGTTCTTGATTATTAATTAAATTTCTGACTACCCTACCGCGTACATCTAATATCACCATATTAATAGTTTCAGTGGCAGGCATATCAAATTCAATAATAGTGCTACTATTGAATGGATTTGGATAACTCTGACCCAAACGATGGGTGGACGGAGCAGTTTGTAATAAATTATATCCTTCTGATACGATTTGATCATTTCCATCAGAAGCTGAATAACTAATTCTTAAAAATTCATATGTGTCAGTTAAATTCTGGAAGCCAAAGTGTAATTCTGGTGCTGGTAAAACACTAGAATCTCCGTGATCACCAAATTCAACATGTGCTATACCAGTTTGCGTATTATTTAAAACTAATCTTCCTTCTGATGATGTAGTGAGCAAACTTACACTATAATTACCAGGGCTATACTCAAAGTAAACCTGTCCTGACTTTGTCCCATTTGGGAATTTTATTACTAGCTGATTATTTAAGATACGTAAAAAAGGATTTTCACCTGACACTGAATAGTTTGGAACTTGTAATCCGTTTTCCTGTAGTGACCAATCCCACATAAATTCAAACTGTACTAGATCTTTTGCATCTGCAACACCATCAAAATTTGGAAAGTAATATGGAGCACTTCCTGTGGTTGGTGCTATGTCTATATAAGGCCATGCAGCTATAAATGCACTGTAATCATCAAAATCAACATCCCAATCATTATCACTATCTCCCAAAAGTGATCCAAAATAATAAAAGGATGTAGAAACTGTGGTTGAATTTAAACCAACCAAATCTTGTCCATATACATTAACATGATATTGTTGATAATCACTTAATCCTAGAGAATTAAGGTTAATCTGGGTGCTGGAATAAGGTGTGGATGCTAAGATGTCTTCACCTCCAGTAGATGAACCAACAGATACAAAATAAAGCGCTATGCCGGTGGTAGCATCATAAAAATTATCTAGCTTTAATCTAAGATCAGGGGTCTTAGTAATATATTGAGTATCTTGAATATTTGTAATTGCTAATGTGCCAACCGTAGGATTAACTCTATCAACAATTACTACAATTTCATTTGAAGCGAAATTTGAATCTCCAGATGTATTTCCTGTGACACTGCCTTCAGCAATTGAAACTTTTACTTCCCCATCAACAACAGCTTCAACATCAAAACTGTAAGTGGTACCATCTCCACCATTAAAACTAGTAACTACTGCATTGCTAAGCACTAAATCATCTTGGGTAAATCCAGTAACAGATTCACTAAAAGTAACATCAACAGTAAAACCATCATTAGAGGTTGCATAGGAAGTATTTGAAGTTAAAACAGTGTTCACACCACTTACAACTTGTGCCCAACCCCAAGTATTTGCCCATGCATACCCTTCTAGAGCTTGTTCTTCAGAAAACATGCGCATTTGATCATCATATGTATAATCCATATAATTCATAAATTGATCACCTTTTCCGCTACTACTAATACAACTATTTTCTGACTGTCTACCATAGAAATTGCCACTACCAGCTGGCCATTCATATATATTTGCAGATCGATTGTTCACAGTTTGTGCTGGAACATCAGACCAATACTGAAACCCGCAACTACTAGCATTAAAAATATGATTATAAGTAAAATTATGCCCTAATTCATGAGAAAGTGTTCTTCCTCGTTCATAACCTGATATTGTACCAGGATTTTCAACTGACCCAACCGATCCTGTTATAACTACTGATTCAGGCCATCCTAAATAAGCCTGTCCCAACAACCCACCGGTTAAAGGAGCAATATACATATTTAAATATCCAGATTGATATCCTCCAGCTCCTCCTCCATCGGGGGTAATAGAACCAGCAAGACTACTTGCTTCACTCACTCCACCTACTGAAGATTGACTAATCTGATATCGACGAATTGTTACGCCTTCTACTAAATCTGCACCATTCCTTTCTCCTTGAGCTCCAACAAATTCAATTTGGTGACTACCTCTCACTCCTTGAAAACTATAATCAATGCCTGGATCATTTGGTGCATCGCTAGGATTCGGAGCAGATGGTATTTCATCACCATCAGGATTTATTCCCTTAAAATCTAGATTAATTTGATCAAAATTATATCCAATCTGGGCTTTGTTAAGATTGCCTGACGATGTTTGATAAAGCACATGGAAAATAACCGGAATATAAACCGTATCTTTTTTATCTCCATTTGTGCGCCACTCAGGATTTTCTCTTAATAGCTGTTGTGCTTTTTGGATATATACATCTCGTTCAGCAATAAATTCTGGGTTGGTAAGTTGTAATTCTTGCTCTAGTTCATCTGCAGCACATCTAATCCATTGACTATGATTGTGTTGTGCGTTCAATACAGCAAAAAAGGATAGAATGAATATTATTTTTTTCATAGGAATAATTGCAAATAATTTAAAAGGTATTATAGAGAATACAAATAAAAAATAATGCCTTATGCTTTAAACAATTTATCTGCTTCTTTATAATACGTGTCTACAGTAGCTAACCTCACATCTTCATATCCTCTAACTAAATCTGGTAGTTCAGAAAATTTTAATAAATTTTCATATTTTCCATTGGATATTTCATTAATGTTACTGGTGAGTATTGTTTTATAGTGATGAAGAATTTCTTTATCAGTTTTACGTACATCGCTACTAAACCAAGACATAAAATCAAACTTAGTTCCTCTTAGGAATTTCATTCTCTTTAGACCCATATATCCATACTTAAACCATCTAGGTAGAGCAAGCTTGCTTTTCACCCCAGGAATTTTATTCAAGAATGGAACATCTTTGAGCATTTTTAGAAATGGTGGATGAAGCATATAATAAAATTTTGCTGATTTTCCGAACTCTTGGTTTAGTGCAGTATTCAATTCAGCTTTTAAAGATAAACGTGCTACTTCGTATTCATCTTTTACTGCCATCAGTTTGTAAAGATATTTTGCAACATTTTTGGTGAGTAAAGATGAAGAATGTTCTCGTTTCTCAACAGAATGAATTTTTTTAACAAAATCAATATACTCTTCTGCATATTGTACATTTTGATAATCAACAAGTTCAGGAACACGAAATTCTAGAATTCGTTTTAATTCATCGTCTGGTTTTTTAATTTTATTAATTAAAGATTGAGAAATATCATTCAATTCTGGCTTTACCTCAATATTGCCAGATCTATATAAGCTCAATGATTGCAACCAATTTGGATCAGTAACTATCTTCCTACCCAGATTAAATGCATCTTGATTCTTTTTGACAACAACACCATTGATTCTAATAGCTTCTAAAATGGAATCTGCATTAAGAGAAACATATCCAGATTGGTATGCAGCTCCGATAACAATAAAATTTGCTTGCATATTGCTATCAAAAAAATGTTCAGATAATTCAGTAGCATTCAAAAGAATATTTTCTTTAGAAAATTCTTTAATAAGATTAATCAAATGAGTGGAATCAGGATATTCTTTTTTTGTAGATCTTACCATATCTCCAGTTGGTATTTCAGATGTAGATATAACGGACATGGAACGTTTTTTATGTAATCTAGATAGGTTTACTGGATTCGTTCCTGTTAATAGATCAAATACCAAATATACATCGGATTCTCCGCTAGATACCCTACTTGAACATTCTTTATCTAAATCGCTTAGAATTTTTAAATGAGATACTACAGATCCTCCTTTTTGACTTAATCCGGTCTGATCTAAAGAAACAACTTTTTTATTTTCCAAAAAGGCAGCGGTAGAAATAATCTGATTAACTGTTACAACTCCAGTGCCACCGATTCCTAACATGAAAATATTTGAGCTACCATTAGTCAAATTTTTTGGACTTGGCAATCTAGAAGGATCAAAACCTAGATCTGGTAATTGTCTTTTATCATTCTTATCTGAAGGAATAACTTTTACGAATGAAGGACAGTTGCCTTCTAAACATGAATAATCTTTATTACAAGAAGGTTGATCAATTTGTGTTTTTCGTCCAAATTCTGTTTTGACGGGTTGAACGCTTAAACAATTAGATTTCACCCCACAATCGCCACAACCTTCACATATTGCTTCATTAATGAATATTCTTTCTTTTGGTTCAGGTGCTTTACCCCTTTTGCGCAATCTACGTAAGTTTGCAGCACAAGCTTGATCATGGATTAAAACTGTAACTCCTTTAATTGATTTTAATTTTTTCTGCACACTAATAATTTCATCTCTATGAAAAATTTCAGTATCCTTATCCCATCTAGATTGTTTAATCGAATCATAAGCACTAGGATAGTCAGTTGTGATGACAACTTTCTTTACACCCTCAGATTTAAGATATTTTGTCAGTTCAGGTAAATCTAACGCTCCATCTGGTTCCTGTGCTCCTGTCATTGCAACGGCACGGTTGTATAAAATCTTAAATGTAAGATGTGAGTTTGAGGCAACGGCTTGTCTTAGCGCCAATGATCCAGAATGGAAGAAAGTTCCATCTCCAACATTTTGAAACATATGTTCTTTTTCAATAAAAGGTTCCATTCCTACCCATTGTGCGCCTTCGCCTCCCATCTGTGTTGTACCAAATGCTTTACCATCATCAACAAACATTGCCATCAAATGGCATCCAATACCTCCAAATGCAGAATCACCTTCAGGCATTTTTAGTGTTGAAGTATTATGAGGACATCCTGAACAATAATACATTGAACGGTTCGAAAGAGATTGTGCATACACTCGATTATCTATTTCATCCAGAATAGTAATTCTTGTATTTGGAGTATCAATATTGAATTTTTTAGAATATCTTTTAAAGACAATTCTACTTACAGTATCTGCTGTTAGTTCACCATAACCAGGAATTAATTCATTATTATTTTCATCACATTTACCTACAATAATTGGCTTATTAGGTTTATTATACATTTCTTCTTTTAAAAGCATTTCAATAAACGAACGTTTTTCTTCAACAACCATTATTTCATTTAATCCTTTGGAAAATTTATCAATAACGGAAGGTTCTAGTGGATAAGTTAAACCAAGTTTCAATATTCGAATGCCAATCTTATTTAAATAATCGTGTGTCCATCCCAATAAGTCAAACGCTTCCATTACATCATAATATGTTTTTCCAGCGGTTATAATACCTATTGTATCATTTTCAGAACTAACAATAATTCTATTAATCTTATTTACGGAAGCAAAATGCTTAGCAGCTTGAATTCTTCCCAAATGAATTTCTTTTTCAGTTGGTAAACTATGATGACCAACTAATTTTGCGTTCTGAGTATGTGTCCATGGTTTACCATTATAAGTAAAATCTGGTATTGCAATTGAGATTCTATCAGGATGTACAAACGCGCTTCCAAATCCATCAGCAATATCTGTTACAATCTTAAATCCAGACCACAATCCAGTAAACCTTGACATTCCATAAGCATAAAGTCCCAAATCCAGGATTTCTTGAATATTTCCTGGATAAAAAATTGGCATCATTGCATCAAATAATGCTGGTTCTGATTGAGAAGGTAAGGTAGACGATTTACAAGCAGGATCATCCCCTGCTACTGTAAGAACGCCTCCATTTTTTCCAACTCCAAGATAGTTTGCATGTCTAAAGATATCCCCAGATCGATCTACTCCAGGAGCTTTGCCATACCACATACCAAGAACACCATCGTATCGCAATTTTGAAACCATATTTGCCATTTGGCTACCATAAATCATTGTAGCCCCTAAGTCTTCATTAACTCCAGGAATAAATTTTACATTGTGCTCATCAAGTATTCTTCTATTTTTGATTAGATTGATATCTAATGTACCTACTGGAGATCCTCGATATCCTGAAACAAGAGTAGCAGTATTCAAACCTGCAGTTAAGTCTAGCCGATGTTGATCTAATAATAATCTTACTAGAGCTTGAATTCCTGACAGAACAATCTTGCCATCACGCAAGGTATATTTATCGTTTAAATCAAAGTTATTTTTTAGGACTTGTCCTACCATGGTACTTCGGTCATAATTTAAAGATTTCTTTGATAGATTCTATAACTTTTTGAGGAGTTTCTTCTTGGACAAAATGACCTGCTTCTGTCTTCACGATTTTTGCTTGAGGAAGCAATCTAGCAGTACGTCTTCTCAACTTCCACATTACCGGATCATTCATACCCCAAACAATCTGAGCTGGTCCATTATATTGTTGTAAAAATTCTTCAATTTCTTTCTCAAGTGGAACACTAGGATGATTCATGTTGTTGGGAACCATACGAGCAAGGGCTAAAGGACCGCTATTATCCTTCATTTTTCTTAATGGATACTTGTATGCTTTAATAATATCTTTTGAAAACGACCCTGGAACACCTTGAAATTTATTTAAAGCGGATAAAGGAAAATTCAATACTCTGAATAGTAAATCGCTTACAATAGGAAATTGAGAAAGCGCGTGAAACCATGTTGGTTTAAAACCATCTTTAGGTGCAGTAATTGCGGTATTCATCACAATTAATCCATCAATTTTCTTTCCGGCTTTCATTGCACCTGCAACTCCAATCATCCCACCCCAATCATGAACAACCATACCAATTTTCTCTTCTTTAATCTGGTTGAAAAAATTAGCCATCCATTCACTGTGAGCAGCTAAGGAATGTTCATGAAGTTTTATTTTATCAGAAAATCCAAATCCAATTAAATCAGGTACAATTAATCTTGCCGAAACACCATCTAATTTATTTAAAATTTTTCTGTACAGGTATCCCCACATTGGATTACCATGAACAAATACAATTGGTCTTCCAGTTCCCTTCTCCATAACATGCATATTCTTCCCGCCAACATTAACAGAATAATGACTATAAGGCAACTGTTTGAATAGCCAGTGTGGAATTTCTTTTGAATAATCTTTTTCCATAATTAATATGAATTTATAAAAAAAATTGAATAAAACACTTTTTAGTATTGACTAAAACAGAAATATTTAGATAACTTACGCATAGCCAGCCGATTATGCTTCTCGAAAGCGGATTGTATTTGTTTAAATAGCCTTTACTAAGGCTTTTCTTGTCCATTAGAACAAGACAATAACGTTAATTTTTATAACTAAGGGTAATAAATAGTACTAAAATGGCAGAATTAATTGAAATAGATTTTCCTAGAGAATCGAAAAAAAATCCAACACTTGATCCAGATATAAAAAGTCAAATTCTTGATTATAATATTAAAGAATTAGACGAAAATAAACAGGAAGAGTGTCCAGATGAATTCAAAATAGATAGTTACTACAAAGAAGATAATCTAGGAAAAAAAGTCTTACAGCAAAAATATCTTGCTCCATGGGAAAAACATCCATGGGACCTCTGGAAACGTCAAGCCAAAGCATTAGCAAGTATTGAGAAAACCAAATCACTCCAAGAAAAATGGGAAGCAAAATTCTTTGATACGCTTCTAAACTTTAAGTTTGTCCCAGGTGGTAGAATTATGCATGGTGCTGGTAGAAAGGATATTACTACTACCTTAAATAATTGTTACGTCGTTGGAATCAAAACTGATTCTATAAAATCTATCTATGATTGTATCATTGAAGAAGCCATGACCTATAAATTTGGCGGTGGATGTGGGCATGATTTATCAGTTCTAAGACCTTCTGGAGATCAAATACTAGGAACTGGCGGCAATTCATGTGGACCTACTGGATTTATGAACCTATTCAGCGAGAATACAAACACTATTGCACAACACGGTAGACGTGGTGCAAATATGCAAACACTTCAAGTCAATCATCCAGATATTGAAAAATTTATTGGAATAAAAACTGGTGATATAGATATGGTAAAATATTCTAATATTTCAGTTTTTTTAACAGACAATTTTATGGAAGCAGTAGAAAATGATACTGATTTTGATTTACAATGGAATGGTAAAATTTATGAAACTATAAAGGCAAAAAAATTGTGGATGAAAATTATCAACCATGCGCATGCTAGCGCGGAACCTGGTCTTCTATTTTGGGATACAATGAGAAAATATCACAACGCTGAATATTGCAGTCCGCTTGTATCCACCAATCCTTGTGCAGAACAACCTTTACCAGATGGTGGATGTTGTAATTTAGGAGCTCTGAACTTAGAAAGATTTGTTGATAAAGATGGTAATTTTGATTTTGAAGATTTTAAAGAATGTACTGCTACTGCAACCAGATTCTTAGATAATGTTATCGATTATAATTTAGATCGACATGCACTTGAAGATCAAAAACAAAATGCAACCAACGATAGACGCGTAGGCCTTGGTATACTCGGATTAGGAGATATGTTTGTTAAAATGGGTATTAAATATGATTCAGATGAGGCGTTGAATACAATTGCTGAAATAATGAAAGTTCATCGTGATACTACTTACGAAACAAGTGTTGAGCTTTCATCAGAAAAAGGTCATTTCCCTTATTTTAAATGGAGCGGATATTCAAAAAGTAACTTTATAAAAAATCTACCTGAAGATTTACAACAAAGAATAAAGAATGATGGAATAAGAAATTCAACACTTACAACAGTCGCTCCAACAGGAAGTGGTGCAATAGTTGCACGCGTTACTTCTGGTATAGAACCAATCTTTGCAACCTCATATAAAAGAAAAGTAAAAAAGAATGATAGTTATGGAAAAGATTTTGATGAATACAAAGTATGCCATCCAGTTATAAAAGAAATGTTTGGTGGCGATAAAAATCTTCCTGAACATATTGTAACAGCACATAATGTTGATCCTTATTTTAGGGTAAAAATGCAGGGAGAAATTCAAAAATATATCGATAGTTCTATTTCTTCTACTGTTAATCTTCCTGAGGAAACAACCGTTGAAACTGTAGCCGATATTTATATGACTGCTTATAGAGCAAACTTAAAAGGAATAACTGTTTATAGAGAAGGGTGTAGAGAAGGAATTTTAGTGACTGATGATAAGTCAAAAAAAGTTCACCCAAAACAGGAAACAGAAGAAGAAGGAAAAACTGCAAGAAATAGACCTTCAATTACCGAAGGCCAAACTAGAAGAATGAGAACTGGTGATGGAACTCTTTATATTACAGTTAATAAAGATGAAAATGGTCTCTGTGAAGTCTTTACTACTATTGGTAAAGCAGGGGGGACTGTTGCTGCACAAACTGAGGCAATTAGCAGATTAATTTCTTTGGCACTTAGATCAGGAATCGATCCTAATAGTGTTATTAATCAATTAAAAGGCATTAGTGGTCCAAATCCAACTTGGGAAGATGGGCAACTAATTTTATCTACTCCCGATGCGATTGGAAGAGCATTAGAAAATTTTGTACATGGTGATACTCCATCTTTAGAAGAAGAAAAACAAGTAAAATTTGAAATTGCCAATGATGCACAACAAACTAATAAACCAACAACTAACCATACAATGACTTGTCCTGAGTGTAATCAACAAGGCGTTATCAATGAAGGTGGATGTTACAATTGTAAGGATTGTGGTTGGTCTAAGTGCGAATAATAAAAGTTTAAACTATTAATTTTCCAATATTTCTTTTTCTTTAGATGCTTGGCTTGTGTTTAATTTTCCAATAAAATCATTTGTAAGATTTTGTAAATCATCAAAAAATCGTTTCATATCATCTTCTGGAATTTTGTTTTCTTTCTCTACCCTTTTTACAGAATGGATAATATCTCTACGGATATTTCTTATTGATATTCTTCCTTCTTCAACAGTGTGAGCAGAAAATTTCACTAGCTCTTCTCTTCTTTCAGTTGATAATGGAGGAAAGGAAATAATAATTGAATTACCATTATTAGAAGGATTCAAACCTAAATCTGATTCAATAATTGCCTTTTCTATATTATCAAGAACGGTTTTATCAAACGGTTGAATACTGACAGTCACACCGTCCATAAGAGAAACATTAGCAACTTGATTTAATGGAGTTTTATTATCATAATAATTCACCAGAATTTTGCTGAACATATCTGGATTAGCTCTCCCTGTTCTAATTTTAGCTAATTCATTATCAACAAACACAATTGTTTGTTGCATTCTACTGCTTGCGAGTTCAAGATTTTGATTTAACATAATTAATTAAATAATAGTAATAGATAAGTTATTAACTTTTTTCACCAAGAGCAAAACGAACGAAACGATTAATCGTAATATTTTCTCCCAACTTAGCAATTGCTTCTTGAATAAGTTGACCAATTTTAACATCAGGATCTTTGATAAAAAATTGATTGATTAAACAGTTTTCTTCAATAAATTTTTCTATTTTACCATCAACAATTTTCTTAACAACGTTATCTGGTTTACCAGTCGATTTTGCTTGTTCTGTATAAATATCTCTTTCTTTATCAATAAGATCAGAAGAAAGATCATCTTTGCTAATAGCAATAGGATTTGTTGCAGCAATTTGCATTGCAATATTATTTGCCAATTCCTCAAATCCTTCAGTTTTTTCAACAAAATCGGTTTCACAACCAATATCAAGTAATACACCAAGTTTGCTACCATGATGAATATAAGATATAATTAAACCTTCATTGGCATCTCTTACAGATTTTTTTTCTGCTTTGGTAACACCAGCCTTGCGAAGAAATTCTACTGCTGAATCTAAATCACCTTTTGATTCAACTAATGCTTTTTTACAATCCATCATTCCAGCACCAGTTCTTTCTCTTAAATCCTTAACTAACTTGGCATCTACATTCATATTATTTCTTTTTTTCCTTTGGGTATTCTGATTTTTCTGAATCATCATTCTTAGATTTATTATCAATAGTATTCACAATAGTGTTTACAACCTCTGTGATTAAAAGTTGGATTGTTCTAATAGAATCATCATTCGCTGGAATTGGATAATCGCAAATTGTAGGATCAGTATTGGAATCAACAATACAAATTATAGGAATTTCAAGTTTTCTTGCTTCTTCAATAGCAATAGATTCAGTTTTTCCATCTACAATGATAATAACATTTGGTAATTTTTTCATATCTTTGATACCACGATGTTGATCAGAAAGCTTTATTTTTTCACGATTTAACTTTAAAAGTTCTTTTTTTGTTTTATCTTCGTAAAGATTAGAACCTTCTTTTTCCAATAACTGAAGTCTTTTAATGCTTTTTTTAACAGTAGAAAAATTTGTGAGAGTTCCACCAAGCCATCTCTCTACAACATAAAACATACCACATCTATCTGCTTCTTGTTGTATGATATCTTTAGCATGTTTCTTAGTCCCTACAAAAAGTACATCCCCATTTCTTTCTACTATATTTTGAACAAATAATAATGCTTTACTAAGGTTATCAATAGTATCATCTAGATTAATAATGTCTATACCATTTTTTTGAGATAAAACATAATCTCGAAAATTAGGATTTGTTTTGCTTGTTACATGGCCAAAGTGAGCACCAGATTTCAATAAATCATCTTTTGTAACAGTAATCATATAATTATCTTTTCGAGAATTGGAATTTCTTCCTTGCTCCAGGTTGACCATATTTTTTTCTTTCCACTTCTCTGGCATCTCTTGTTAATAAACCGTGAGTCTTTAATTGGCTTCTTAGTTCCTTATCTGATTTTAAAAGAGCTCTTGCAACTCCCAACTGAATTGCACCAGCTTGACCAGTTAATCCACCACCAGAAACATTAATTTTTAAATCATATTTATCTTTAAGGTTTAGAATTTCAAGAGGTTTTATTGCATGGATTACTAGTGATTCCCTTTTTAAATACGAATTAAGATCAAGTTTATTATTCACAACAAAATTTCCCGATCCACTGGATAGATAAACTCTTGCAGTTGAGTTTTTTCTTCTACCAATACCGCTAAAAGGTTCATTCTTCATTAAACATCATTCCATTGTACTGGATTTTGAGCATCATGATTATGAACTGCCCCCTTATGAACCCTAAGATGGGTCATAATTTCTCTTCCTAACTTATTTTTAGGTAACATACCCTTAACAGCATTAATAATTATTCTATCAGAGTCATTCTTCATTAAATCATTATAATTGGTCATTTTGGCTCCACCCGGATAACCAGAATGTGTGAAATATTGTTTTGAATCAGCCTTTTTGCCAGTTAATCTTATTTTATCCGCATTAACTATAACAACAGAATCTCCCATATATAAATTGGGAGCATAGTTCGGTCGATGTTTACCTCTAAGTATCTGGGCTACTTTAGACGCAAGTCTCCCTAATACCTGATTATCGGCATCTAGCAACCACCATTTGTGCTCTATTTTCTTAGCTGATATTGTTCTTGTTTTCATAAAGTATTAAAAACGCAACGAACTTAATTGAAGTCATTCCATTAGTCAATAACAATGATTAGTAAATTTATAGACTAAAAAATGAATTCTTTGAGAACACATATTTGACTCTACCAACCAATTTATGACCAATAAAAGGCGAATTCGAAGATTTGGAATAAATATCATCTTCTGAGAATGTCCACTTTTCATTTGGATTGAAAACTGTAATCTGGGCTTTTTCACCAATTGCAAATAAATCTGTATTAATATTCATAACTTTTCTTGGATTAACTGTTAATTTTTCAATCAGTGATTTTAGGCTCATACCATTTTCTTTGACTAAAACCTTATTAACAACTCCAAGACAGCTTTCTAAACCAATCATTCCAAATTCTGCATCATTAAATGTTGTTTCTTTATCTTCAATCGTATGGGGAGCATGATCGGTTGCAATACAATCAATAATACCGCTTTTAATACCATCAATTAGTTTCTTCCTATCATTTTTAGATCTAATTGGTGGACCAACTTTAAGATTTGTATCAAATCCAACAATATCATCATCACAAAAATATAGGTGATGAGGCGAAACTTCTGAACTAATTAGTTTACTTTTAGATTTAAACAACTTAATTAATTCAACTGATTCTTTTGTAGAAACATGTGGAATATGTAATCTAGCATTCAAAGATGATGCTAATGCAAGATCTCTATATACCATAACTGATTCAGCTGAATTGGGGTTACCTTTAAGTCCCAAATTATCCGAATTTGGCCCTGCATTCATAACTCCTTCATTTCTTAAATAAATATCTTCCGCATGATTAATGATAGGAAGATCAATCATCTTTGCATATTGTAACGCTAACGCCATAAACTGTGCATTCTGAATTGGAATCCCATCATCGCTAAATGCAATAGCACCATTTTCTTTCATTAAAATCATTTCAGTTAATTCTTCGCCTTTCTGTCCCTTAGAGACAGCACCGATAGGAAAAATATCGATTGGGAGATGATTACTTTTACCGCAAATATAGTAAATATGCTCTGCTGAATCGATTGAAGGATTAGTATTTGGCATTGTACAAACTTGGGTAAAGCCACCCGCTAGCGCAGCAATAGATCCAGATTTAAGGTTTTCTTTATCCTCTCTACCAGGCTCCCTAAAATGGGCATGGATATCACAGAAACCATGAGTAACCACCAGGCCTTTACAATCAATTTTTAAAGTATCTTTATCTCGAGACGATATAGTTTTTTTAATTGAAGCGATACTGCCATTTTCAATTAATATATCACCAATAAATGTTTTCTTTGAAAACGGATCAATGATTCTTCCACTCTTGAGTAATATTTTTTTAGGTTGTTTCTTGGCAATCATAATTTTTCCGACTTATCACCTAACAATAAATAAAGGATGGACATTCTCGATGCAACTCCATTTAAAACTTGATCTAAAATAACAGCATTTTTAGAATCAGCAATTGTACTATCAATTTCAATTCCTCTATTCATCGGACCTGGATGCATAACAGTAATATCTTTTTTTAATTTATTCACTCTTTCATAGGTTAATCCAAATGTTCTATGGTATTCTCGTGTTGATGGAATTCTTCCTAAATGCATTCTTTCAAGTTGTATACGAAGAACAATGACAGCATCACACCAATTTAAAACTTCATCCACATTATGAGTAACATTAATGCCTAATTTTGTAACATCATTCGGAAGCAATGTGCTAGGACCGCAAACTACAATTTCGGCACCTAATTTTTTCAGTCCAAAGATATTACTTCGTGCTACCCTGCTATTTAATATATCTCCAATAATTCCAATTTTTAAGTTTTTAATTTTTCCAAATTTTTCCTTAAGAGTTACCATATCCAAAATGGCCTGTGTAGGATGTTCATGAGATCCGTCTCCAGCATTAATAACTGAACCATCAATATATTCAGTTAATTTTAAAGCTGCACCTGGATGAGGATGTCTTATTATTGCTCCATCAATCTGCATTGATTCAATATTCTGAACTGTATCTTTTAACGTCTCTCCTTTTTTAACACTACTACCAGTTGTTGAAAAATTAATACTATCTGCACCCAATCTCTTTTCAGCTAAAGTAAAACTAATCTTTGTTCTTGTGGAATTCTCAAAGAACATATTGACCAAAGTTTTCCCTTTCAAAAGATTAATCTTTCTTCCAGGAGAATCAAGGATTTGTTTAAATTTAAATGAGGTATCGATGATTTTATTCAAATCAGAAATTGGAAAATCTTCTAAACCAATAAGATGTTTGCTTTTTAGCATCATTAAATCCTCCAAATTCCGCGCAAATTAGTAGATTTGAGTTACTTTGTCAACTATATCATTAGAATTCATATCGTCGGCATTGATTATTAAATCGAAGTCTTGTATATCAAACCATTTTAGCTGTCTTTTTGCATATTGTCGTGTTCTTATGACAATTTTTTCAACTGCTTCATCTAAGCTAATTTTATTGTTCAGATAGAATACAATTTCGTCAAAACCTATATAGTCTAAATGTTCAATATTATAATTATTATCTAATACACTTTTTACCTCTTCTACTAATCCATTTTCAACCATAAAAATTGTTCTTTTTGATATTCTTTCATGAAGAGTTTTTCGAGACATTTTTAGATAAATAGTAAAAAAATTATTATAAAAGTTACTTTTTTTATTGTTTAGAGAAAAATTCTCAGTCATACTCTTCCCAGTAAGCTCATATAACTCTAATGCTCTCACTAACCTTTTTTTATTATTAATATGAACTTTTAAAGCATAATTAGGATCAATTAATTGAAATTTATTGTAAAGTTCTTCTTTATTTTTATCATATTCCTTCTCTAATCTATTTCTAATATCTAGATTAGTCTCACTTCCTAAAAAAATACCTTCAAATAATGTCTTAAAATATAAACCAGTACCTCCACATAGAATTGCTGTTTTATTTTTATCTAAAATCAGTTGAATTTTTTCATCAACAAGCTTTGCATACTCTCCTGCAGAGATAGCATCACCTAGTTCTTTTACAGCAATTAAATGATGAGGGATAGTTTTCAATTGATCTTTTGACGGTTGTGCTGTACCGATTGGAATTGATTTATATATTTGCCTAGAATCCACACCAATAATTTCTCCATTGAATCTTGCTGCCAATTTAATTGAGACATCTGTTTTACCAGAAGCAGTAGGGCCAGCTATAACTAATATTTTTTCCAAAACTAACCAATCAATAAAGAAAGAATCAATTCTATGGGAACACCTATAATCGACCAAATTATCGGAATACCAGTTAAAATTTGGATAAATATCAAACCTAGTAAAACTCTTGGACCGTAATACTCTATTTGATACAAAGTACGAGGCTCTCTTATAAACAATGGAAGGATTCTTGATCCATCGAGTGGAGCAATTGGAAGCATATTAAATAGTGCTAAAAGAACATTTATATATATAAAAAATTCTAATCCCTGAGCAAATTGAGCATTGATAAAAATATTATTATATATAAGAGATGCAATGGTTGCTAACACGATGTTAGAGGCAGGACCTGCAATAGCAACAAGCATCATATCTTGTCTCGGATTTGAAAAATTAGCCATATTAACTGGTACTGGTTTAGCCCATCCAAATCCAACAAAATATAGTACAAAGAATCCAATAGGATCTATATGACTAAATGGATTTAAATTCATTCTATTCTGATAATATGCAGTATTATCTCCAAGATAATATGCTACTCTAGCATGCGCATATTCATGTACCGTTAGAGCAAATAAAATGCATGGTAATAATATCAGTTGTAATTGTATTGGTAGGCTAACTATTCCCATAGCTAAAAAATAGTTAATTCTTATCTTTTTGAAAAGCTTTCATATATTCACTTTCTACAAATTCTCTTGATAAATGAGTATATATTTCTGTTGTAGAAATATCAGCATGGCCTAATAAAGCTTGCACTTCAATAAGATTAGCTCCACCATCAATTAAGTGCGTAGCAAATGAGTGTCTAAATGTGTGAGGTGAAATTTTCTTTAAAACACCTGCCGAATTAACATATTTTTTTACAGATAACCAGATAGCCATTCGTGTTAAAGAAAGACCATTATTGCTTAGAAAAACATAGTTTGAACTTCTTTTTGATCTTGAAGATAGAATTTTTCTTGATTCACTTAAATATTTTTTAAGCCATTTTCTCGCATAATATGTTAAAGGTATAATTCTTTCTTTACTTCCTTTTCCAAAAAAACGTATTAAATCTAAATCAAACTGAATATTATTAATTCTTAATTCACATACTTCACTCACCCTTAAACCTGAAGAATATAACATTTCTAATATACACCTATCTCTAAGAAATAAAATTTCATTTTTAGAACTTTCAGCTGCTAAAAAAATATTATTTATTTCCTCAATGGTTAAAATTTCTGGTAATATTTTGGGAATTTTTGGAGTAAAGACACCATTTAGAGGATTATTTTTAATAATTCTTCTATCCAGTAAAAAACTAAAATAAGAAGAAAGGGAAGAAAATTTTCTTTTTATTGTCCTTGGAGAAAATTTCTTTTTAGATAAATTCCTAAAAAATAACTTCGTGTGTTTGTTATTTAATTCTTTAAAATTAATTCTATTTTTTTCCAAAAAACTGTCAAAAGATTTTAAATCAGACAGATAAGAACTGATTGTATTATTAGAATAATTTCTTTCAATTTTTAATGTTCGAGAAAAATCATCTAGGTGAGTTAACATTTTATGTAATTAGTTGATTATATTTTTTGGAATCAAGTAATTGATTTTTGGTAGCATTTTCATCTATTATTATTTTTACCATCCATCCTTTACCATAAGGATCTTCATTAATTTTTTCTGGATTATCATTCAAAATATTATTGACTTCAACAATTTTACCCTCTAAAGGCATATAAAGATCTGAAACAGTTTTTACTGCTTCGATTGTACTAAAAATATCTCCAACGTTAAAAACTGCATCCAAATCTGGAAATTCTAGGAATATAATATCTCCTAATTCTCCTTGAGCAAAATCAGTAATCCCGATTGTAGCTGTATTACCTTCAATTTTGACCCATTCATGTTCTGAAGTATAAAGTAAATTCTTTGGAATATTCAATGCTACTCTCCTTTTATATCTTTTTCTTCTTGTAAAAATTTATCTAAAAAATGTATATTAAAATTACCATCAATAAAATCGTTATTTAAAAATATTTTTTCCAATAATGGTAGAGTAGTATTAGGTCCCTCAATTATCGTCTCTTTAATTGCCCTTCTCATTCTAATAATAGCCTTATCGCGATTACTAGCATGAACGATTATTTTTCCAATCATAGAATCATAGAATGGAGGAATTTCATATCCTGCATATATATGAGAATCAATTCGAACACCAATACCCCCTGGAAAATGAAGTGTGTCAATCTTCCCAGGAGAAGGATTAAAATTATTAAATGGGTCTTCAGCATTAATTCTGCACTCTATTGCATGCCCTTTCATAGAGATCATATCTTGCTTAATTCGTAATTTGTCTCCATAATATAATCTAATTTGCTCTTTAACTAGATCCAACATTGTTACCATTTCTGTAATAGTATGTTCTACTTGAATTCTAGTATTCATTTCGATGAAATAATAATTTTTATTATCATCAACTAGAAATTCAACTGTACCTAATCCGACATATTTTACTGCTTTAGCTAAACTAATAGCTTTTTCTCCAAGTGTTTTTCTTAAATTGTCGTCTAAAAAAGAAGAAGGAGATTCTTCAATTAGTTTTTGATTATTTCTTTGAATAGAACATTCGCGTTCCCCTAGATGAATATAATTTCCAAATTTATCCCCTACAATTTGAATTTCAATATGGCGAGCATTCTTAATAAATTTTTCTACATATATTTCAGAAGTACTAAACGCTTTATCTGCTTCAGATTTAACTATAGAAAAAGATTGTTCAAGATCAGAGGCTCTTTCAACAATACGCATTCCTTTACCCCCTCCTCCCGATGAAGCTTTTAACATTACTGGATAACCAATATGGTTCGATATTTCAATCAATTTATTAACAGAACCAACGGCATCATCACTTCCAGATATAATAGGGATGTTTGTTTCCTTTGCAATATTTTTTGCATTGATTTTATCTCCCATCGATTCTATAATATCAGCATCTGGACCAATGAAAGAAAAATCATTTTCTTTGCATATAGCACTAAACTTGCCACTTTCCGCTAGAAAACCATATCCAGGATGGATTGCATCAGCATTACTAATTTCTCCTGCAGCAATGATTCTTGGAATATTTAAGTAACTTTTAAGAGGAGGACCTTCTCCTATACATATTGCTTCATCAGCAAATTTAACGTGCAAAGAAAGTTCATCTGCTTTTGAATATACTGCAACAGTTTTGATATTCATTTCTCTACATGCACGAATAATTCTTATAGCAATTTCACCTCTATTTGCAATCAGTATCTTCTTAAACATAGATTTTATTCAGAACAGTCAATTACAAAAAGAGGTTGATCAAATTCTATTGGATTACCGTCTTTGATTAGAATTTCTTTAATCGTACCATTTTTTTCAGATTGAATTTCATTCATTATTTTCATTGCCTCAATTATACAAATAACATCATCTTCGTTAATTTTTGACCCAACATCCACAAATGGCTTTGTACCCGGTTCTGAAGCAGCATAGAAAGTACCTGGCATTGGTGATCTTACCGTAAATAAGTTAGCAATAGCCTGAATATCTTCTTTTTCTTCCACCTTGATTGAAGGTTCTTTTTCCTCGATAGTAGTCTTTTTGGATAAAGTATCAAGATCTGCATTAATAATTGGTGGAGCTTTAGTAACTTTTATTTTGCGAAACCAAAAACGAACTTCGATTTCATTAATATTACTATTTTCTAGAATATAGATAACTTCTTTTAGTCTGTCTTTCCACATATTATTAGTTCTTTACTCGTTCAGAATAATCCCCAGATTTAGTATCAATTTTTAAAATATCTCCCTTATTAATAAAGAGCGGTACTTTGATTTCAAGCCCTGTTTCCATTTTTGCTGATTTAGTTGCATTTGTTGCTGTATTTCCTCTTAACCCAGGATCTGTCTCAACTACTTTTAATTCAACTTTTGACGGCAAACTAATATTAATCACTTCATCTCCATCAAAAACAATTTCAATGTTATCACCTTCTCTGATATAATAGTAACTATCATTAATCATTGATTCAGAAACTTGAATCTGATTAAAATTATCATTATCCATAAAAATATAACCACCCGAATCTTTATACAAATATTGAAAATTCTTTGATGTAACTCTAATAAAATCAAGTTTAACTCCTGAATTAAAAGTTTTATCGATTACCTTTCCGGTTTTAATATTTTTTAATTTAGTTCTTACAAATGCAGGTCCTTTTCCAGGTTTGACATGTTGAAATTCTACTATTTTCATACGGGAATTTTTATGCAATATTATAGACCCATTTTTTATATCTGCAGTAGTACCCATATGTAAAACTTAGTTGCTTTATAGTAGTTTTCTTACAAATTTTTTTGCTAAAGCTAAATCCTTTTTTCTCTGTGTTGCACTATAATCTTTATTGGCAAATTTAACCGAATCAATGCGATCTAATAGATCTGCTAAATCTTGATCATTAAAAAATTTATTTAGTTCGACTGAAGTCATTTCATGAGCAATAATATAATATTCATTTTGTATATATTCTTTTAAAGCTTTAGATAAAGATTCATAGAATTTTATAGATGATGTATTGCCTGATATAATCTTATCAATTGTTTTAATAGCATCTTTTTTTGGATTCCGATTAAAAAATCTTATTCTGAAAAATGGTCTTTTCCTATCTCGGTTATTCCATAAATAAATGGTACAGAGCAATAAACACATAATTATAAATAAGATGATAAGTTTTTTATAATCATATGGAAGCTTAACTTCCTTTATTGGTTTATCAGGCTGAATCTCAGTTAAATCTTCATCAGAAAGAGAAGATTTAACGCTAATATCAATATAATCGCTATTATATGTTTCTGATATGGTTGAATCATTGGGATTCACCGTTAAAAAATAGGGCGGAATAATTGTTTTTCCTGTATCCCAAAATGTTATCTCAAAATTTAAAGAATAAGAATTTTCTAATGAATCAATCGTAATACTCTTTATAAATACTCTTGAAGAATCAGCAATCCAATCGGAAGAATCTGCCCAACCTTGTTCAAGAATTGTATAATTTTTCTCTAAATTATTAACATTAATATCAAGAGATACAGGATAACCAATCTCAACATTTAGAGTATCAACAGAATAACTAAAAGGGATATCTTCATCAAGATTGGAACAACTAAAAAAAAATACTAAAAATAATATACAAAAACGTTTCATTGATTATATACGTTTTGCTCTTTTCTTAAAAAAATGAGTCAGTATCTTAATATAATCTTGATTGGTTCCAACTTGAATTAAGTCAAATCCAATATTCTTACAATTTTGAGAAAATTCTTCTAGTTTCTGCGTAAAATTCTTTGAAAAATTTAATCGGGTCTTCTTATTTGAAGTATCTATCCAGACTTTTTCCCCTGATTCAGAATCATGAACTTCCACTAAGCCAAGATTAGGAAATTCTTTCTCGAAAAGATCATAAATTTGAATCCCAATTAAATCATGTTTAAAGTTCAAATGTTTTATTTCAGGCCAAAAATTATCATCTACAAAATCTGAAATAAGGAAAATGACGCTTTTTCTATTAGAAATTTTACTAGCAAACTCAAGCACATTCTTTATAGAAGTTTTATTCTGATCTTGGCTATAATCATAATTAACTAGATCAGTTATTAATCTTAATACATGAGATTTTCCTTTTTTTGGAGGTATATACTTATTTACATCATCGCTAAACAAAATAAGCCCAACTTTATCATTGTTTTTGATAGCAGAAAATCCGAGAACGGAAGCTATCTCAATTCCCAAATCAATCTTTAATGCACTTTTAGAACCAAATACTCCTGAACTACTAACATCGATAAGAAGCAGAACAGTTAATTCACGTTCTTCTTCAAAAACTTTAATATAAGGTTTCCCAGTTCTTGCTGTTACGTTCCAATCAATAAATCTTATATCATCACCAGGTTGATATTCTCTTACTTCAGAAAAAGTCATACCACGACCTTTAAAATTGGAATGATAATCTCCTCCAAAAAAATCATTAACAAGATTTTTTGTTCTGATTTCAATTTGTCGAACTTTTTTTAGAATGTCTTTAGACATAATGCTATGGTACAGATATTTCTTTAAACAATTGATCGATGATTTCTTCAGATGTGATTTCTTCTGCTTCTGCCTCGTAAGATAATAGGATCCTATGCCTTAGAACATCTTTTCCTATGTATCTTATATCTTCTGGAATTACATATCCTCTTCCATTAATAAATGCATTAGCTTTTGCAGCCAACACTAAATTAATAGATGCTCTGGGAGAAGCACCAAAGTTAATTAAGTCTTTAAGGTTTGTAAGTTTATATTTCTCAGGATTTCTTGTAGCAAACACAATATTTAGTATATAGTCAAGAATCTTAGGAGAAATATAGATTTCATTTATAAGTGATTGTGTATCTAAAATTTTTTTACAATTTACTATCGATTTTAGTTTTGTATCTAAATTTGTCTTCGCCACTCTATCCAAAATCTCTTTTTCTTCATTAATTGATGGATAATCAACTAGGACTTTTAACATAAACCTATCAACTTGAGCTTCGGGAAGCGGATATGTACCTTCTTGTTCAATAGGATTTTGAGTAGCTAGCACCAAAAAGGGAAGATTCAACTTAAATGTTTCTTCTCCAATGGTAATCTGTCTTTCTTGCATTGATTCCAACAAAGCACTCTGAACTTTTGAAGGCGCTCTATTGATTTCATCAGCTAAAATAATATTGGAAAAAATTGGTCCTTTTTTTGTCACAAAATCACCTGTATTTTGATTATAAATTAATGTCCCAATTAAATCAGCCGGCAACATATCAGGTGTAAATTGAATTCTTTGAAAATCAGCATTAATTAGATTTGCAATAGTGTTGATTGTAAGAGTCTTTGCAAGACCAGGCACTCCCTCAAGCAAAATATGTCCATTGGAGATAATAGAAATTAAAATTTTATTAATGAGCTCATCTTGGCCAACAATCACCTTACCAATACCCTTTTTAAGATCTAAAACAAATTTCGATTGTTTTTCTATCTTTTTATTTAATAAATCTAACGAAGCTTTATCCATTCTCTTTCTCAAATAAATTATGTTTTAATTCAAACTCACTATCTTTTAATGGAGTTAAAAATCCATTACTCTTTTTAACATTAACCGTTCCTTTTAAATCTAATACATTTTGCCCAGTAATTGTTACCAATAAGTCAGCAATACCATTAAGATTAGTATTCTCCAGCAAGGCAAAATAGATGTTACTTCCATTTACGATTAAATTAAACTTTGGTTCCAGAATATTGCTAAAATCTATAGATCCTCCAACTTGAAGATTAGGTGCATCTTGATATTTTAATTTAACCTTTGGATTGGTAACTGTACCTGTAAGATCAATTGATCCAATATTTTCTTTTATATTCAATTTTACATTAAAATTTCTAATTGGTTCTGGTTTAAGATCTGCAGGAAATTTATTTAAATACATTTTGCTATTTTTAATAATTAATTCTGCATTTTTTACCCCCAAATCTCCTTCGTCTGTAACCCAACGTAATTTATCTTTTTCTATCCAGCTTTTAGCACTAAGACAAATAGAAAAATCAACCTCTTCTCCTTCACCTTGAATAGAATCAATTTCATCAAAAAAAGTGCTTATATAGTTAGCTTTAAAATCATCTTCCGCTTTTGCATGCAGACTAAAGGAAGTAAGCAATGGATTGGATTGTCCTGTTTTCTTATTATACGTTCTTCCTATAAAAAACTCTCCAGAAAAAGCTACTAATACTAAACTATCACTGACTAAATAGGCACCATCCGGAGAAATCAATGAACAATTTGTTTGTTCTCCAAGTCTTATTCGGAAATCGGTATTACCAGAAAGTAGTTGAGTATATGCTTCTTCTGTTTCTTTATATGATATCTCAGAAGAATTTGACATTGATTCGATAAAATCATCAATATATTTTACATCTATACGAACATTCTTGAGTTTTACATCAACGTATTCACTAGAAATACATGAGCGAGGATATTTTTTTATATTTTGACCCAATAATACAGTTTTTACGAAGAAAGAGATAAGGTCTGACGCTCTATAACATCCCGTCATTTTAATAGGTGATTTTACATTTACAACAGTCTTATATGTATCACCATCTTTTACCTTAATAGTCAGATTTTCTGACATAATATAAACAGCAATACTAGAAAGACCCGATTCAGAAACAATGTATTCAGCAGTGATAATAGGACTTTCATATTGAAAAGTATAATTTTCGATTGAAAAAGAATCAGGAATATCTGTATAACCGTCCTTGAAGATTTCCCTTAACGATGAAAACAACATCACAGAAAGGAATAAAAAGAGTATTACAACTAAGAGAAATAAGTTCCTAAGCAGTTTCATTGCTTTGGAAACTAATAATTAATAGCATAATAAAAAATCTAATCTTCTCCTACAAAGAGTTTACTATTTAGAATAAAACATTAACCAAAGAAGTAACATCTGAAAAAATATGTTTTAAGATAACAGATATCGTTTCGGCCTTGAACAAAAATAATTCATATAAGAGGAATACTCTAACAACAATAGTTGAGGACGTAAGTTCTGTAAATAAGAACCAAATTAGTGAATATGGTAACATAATAAGGAAAAGAGGAATCCAACCTACAGCACCAATACTCAAACAGATAATAGCAAATATTACTATATAACTATTCTCTAGAAATTTTTTAATATTATTTAGAGATTCTTCGCTAAAAATTTTCATTAGTCAATTTAGTCAGCTGGAGCTTCTTCTTCAATAACTTCAAAATCAGCGTCTTCTATTTTTTTATCATCTTTTACCTTACCGGTATCTTGTTTTGGATCTGGTTGAGGTGCATCACCTGCATCTTTAGAAGATTGATACATACTGGAAGCTTTTGTATTCCAAACAGAATTTAAATTCTCAATTGCTGTTTTAATATCATCAACGTTGGTTGAAGTATTGGCTTCTTTTAACTTATCTAATACATCATTTAGATCTTTTTTATCGTCATCGGTTAATTTATCATCAAGTTCTTTCATTTGTTTTTCTGTTTGATAAATCAACTGTTCTGCTTGATTTTTTGTGTCAATCTGATCTCTCTTTTCTTTGTCTTCTGATTCATGTTTTTTAGCATCGTTGACCATTTTCTCAATTTCTTGATCAGATAAACCACTTGAAGCTTCGATTCTAATACTTTGCTCTTTTGCAGAAGCTTTATCAACCGCTTTAACATTTAGAATGCCATCAGCATCCATATCAAATGATACTTCAATCTGAGGTATACCTCGTGGAGATGGAGGAATGTCAGCTAAGTGAAAACGCCCAATAGTTTTATTATCAACAGCCATCTGTCTTTCACCTTGAGTAACAATAATTTCTACAGTTGTTTGATTGTCTGCTGCGGTACTAAATATCTGAGATTTCTGTGTTGGTATAGTTGTATTCTTCTCAATCAATCCTGTAGAAACGCCTCCGAGTGTTTCAATCCCTAGCGTCAAAGGAGTTACATCAAGCAATAACACATCATCCACATCACCAGCAAGAACTCCTGCCTGAATTGCAGCTCCTAGTGCAACTACTTCATCTGGATTAACACTTTGATTCGGATCTTTTCCAAAAATCTTTTTTACTTGATCTTGAATACAAGGAATTCTTGTTGATCCACCAACCAATATTACTTCATCAATATCTTTTGCGGTTAACTTTGCATCCTTTAATACCTGCTTACAAGGACCGACTACTCTTTCAACAAGGTCTGCAACTAACTTCTCAAAATTTGCCCTAGTTAAAGTCGTATTTAAATGTTTAGGTCCAGAAGAATCAGCAGTAATAAATGGTAAATTAATTTCTGTCTGTTTTGAGGATGATAGTTCTTTCTTTGCATTTTCTGCTGCATCTTTTAAACGCTGTAAAGCCATTGGATCTTTACGTAAATCAATGCCTTCATTCTTTTTAAAATCATCAGCTAACCAATCAACAACCTTCTGGTCAAAATCATCTCCACCTAATCTACCGTCACCATTACTAGCGTTTACTTCTATTGATTGTCCATCATCATTAACAATATCTAGGATAGAAATATCAAATGTACCTCCACCCAAATCAAATACAGCTATTTTCTCGTCTTTCTTTTTGTCAAAACCATAAGCCAATGATGCGGCTGTAGGTTCATTAATAATTCTTTTAACATTCAAACCAGCAATCTTTCCTGCATCTTTCGTAGCTTTTCTTTGGGAATCATTAAAGTAAGCAGGAACAGTAATAACAGCATCTGTTACATCCGTTCCTAAATGTTGTTCAGCCATTTGTTTCATCTTCTGTAGAACCATGGCACTAATTTCTTGTGGTCGATATTCTTTGCTATTTGCATTTACAAGAACTTTCTTGCCTTTGACTGCTACTTTATAAGATACTTCTTTTGTATCTTGTTCTATCTCAGCAGGCGTTCTACCCATAAATCTTTTAATTGAATAAATAGTATTAGTTGGATTTGTAACAGCTTGTCGTTTTGCTGGCTCTCCAATCAAACGATCACCTTCTTTTGTGAATGCCACTATGGAAGGGGTCGTTCTTCCTCCTTCAGGACTTGTAATAATAGTTGGCTCTCCACCTTCCATCACAGATACACACGAATTTGTTGTACCTAAGTCTATTCCAATAATTTTTTTCATAATTTCTCCTAAAATTTAATTTTCAATATTATTGTTGCAAAGATTGTGCCAATAAGATATATGTGTCATATTGATATAAAAATATGACAATATGGCACTAAATTAAGGTAATTTACAGATTCAGAAGCTTACCGTCAGACAATTCCATCTTTTGGTGGCCTATATTAAAAACTTTAGTGTCATGGGTAGCAATTACAAAAGTTAATCCAAAATCTTTGTTCAATTTTTTAAATAAATTGATCAATTTTGTAGCATTATTTGAATCTAAATTCCCAGTTGGTTCATCTGCTATGATAATCGAAGGTTTATTAATTACAGCCCTCATTACAGATACTCTTTGCTTTTCTCCACCAGATAAATCTAACGGAAATGAATTTTTTTTGTTTGACAATCCAAAATATTTGAAAAGTGTATCTAAGAAATCTTGATCAACCTTTTTACCTGAAATAAGTGCTGGAACAGAAATATTCTCAACAACATTTAGTTCTGGTATAAGGTTATGAAACTGAAAGATAAATCCAATATGATTATTACGGATATCAGAAAAATCATCACAATTGTTCAAATTAATATCATTAATAAGAATATCCCCACTATCTGGGTTATCTAAAGTACCTAATAAGCTTAACAAAGTTGATTTTCCTGATCCAGAAGGACCTTTTATGGTTAGAATAGAACCTTTTTTAACCTCGAATGAAATGCCTTTCAATACTTCTAGTTTAATACCTACATCATCATAAGACTTTTTAATATTTTTGACTGATAATATCATATGTTTTTATTAATTAAAATTATAGGATTTATTTTTTTCATAATCATCAAAGGCAAAGATGCGAATATCCCAACAATTATTATTGAAAATGATATTAATAAAAAAATTTCTTTAAAACCAATCTTCATTGGAAGCTTCTCCACAAGATAAAACTCTGGATTTAACATGATAAATCCGAATTGGTTCTGTAAAATAATAAGTAATGAGGATAATAATACTCCTCCAATAATTGCAGTAAGTGATAAGAGATAGCCATAAGTAAGAAAAACCATAGATATTTTTCTTTCTGTCATTCCAAAAGCATTTAAAATAGCCATTTCTCGTGTTTTCTTTGTTGAGATTTGTACAATGGAAGATGATAAATTAAATGAAGCAACTATAATAATTAGAAATAATGTAAAAAAAGTAATCTTCTTTTCAATTTCTGTCGCGTCAAAGAGTTGTTTATTTCTATCTTTCCACGAAATTAGTTTATCTTCAGAATATTTTCCTGATAGACTTTCAATGTTCCCCAATATTTCAATTCCAGTAAATTCATTAGGAAGATTATTTTTATCAAAGGAATTAAAAGCAAGAAATTCATCAGATCGTAATATTCTGTTATTATAAATATCTTTTACAAATAATTTTTTATGAGGAATAATAGTTACATTGTTTACAGCAAGGTTGGTATCATATATTGAAATTGAATCACCAATACTTATACTCATTTTTTCAGCTAAAGATTTACCAATAATGATATCGCTATTGCCTAAAGAATTACTATTTAATCTATCTAAATCATAAAAATTATCAATTTGATCTGTAAATACTGTCTTCAATTTTATTAATGATTGCTTATTTCCTTTTAAAACAAAGAATTCTTCTTGAGAAAACGGAGAATATTTAAAATCACTATCAATATTTCTCACAGAATCTTCATTGGTATCTAAAAGAATATAATCCCCATATAGTTTCTTTGTTTCATCCCCCAATACATTTTGAAATCCATTTAAAACAGCAATAGATAACACAATGGAAGCTGCTCCAATAAACAAGCCCAAGAATGAAACAATATTTATCATTCCTCCTTGAAATAAATTTCTAGAAATCAAAAATCTTTTGGCTATTAAAAATACTACATTCATTAGTTTTTAAGAATTTTTGAAGGGTTAATAGATAAAATTTGAAGCAAAGCTATCGATGAAAAAACAATACTTGAAATTATACTGATAGCAAGAATGTACAAAGAATTTTTCATGCTAAATAACATAGGTAAATAACTAACAAAATAAATATTTTCTGAGAGTGAAATAATATGAAATTTTTCTTGAAGAAGAACAACAATAAAAGATAGAAAAATACCTAATATCGAACCAATAAGTGCTAATACTACGCCTTGAATTGTAAATAGAAATAATAATCTTTTATTTGACATTCCATATGTTTTCATAATTGCTAGATTAAATCTTTTCTCATAGAAGAGAATATTAATTGAACTCATTAGATTGAAATAAGATACTAACGCAATTAAACTGAAGATAAATATAATTGGCCATTTCTGAGTATTAATCCACCTAAAAAGCTCACTGTGTCTATCTTTAAGATTAATTTGATAAAATGGCAAATCTAATTCTTGAATATTAAGAGATTGATCAAATATCATCCAACCACTGATATGGTCATTAAGGTTGAAGTAAGATTGAACTACTTCTATTGGCATAAAAATCAGTCTTGAATCGTAATCATAGATACCAGAAGAATAAATATCTTTAACTTTTAGAAATAAAAATCTTTCCTTGTTGACAATTGATTGGTTTGCCAGTGGATTCAATAGGATTAGAGGATCACCTTTTTGTATTTCCATCTTATTGGCTAATTCATTTCCGATAATAACATCATTATTAGAAAATTGATTCTGGTTAGTATGTTTAAAAAGAGTAAAATGATTTAGATTGTCTGCTTGTACACCATATATAATAACATTATTGCTATTTGCTTTAGATTTTATAATAGCAGGCCTTTCAATATATTCAAAAATAAGGGATTTGTCCTCTTGGACTATATCAGATAATGGTATTTCTGATTTGTCAAAAGTAGTTTGAAATAAATTATTGATTGTAGAATAGCCATTTATACTTGATAATTTTTCAAAAATCTTATTCTCGAAACCTGACACTGAACTCAATACTATATTTAGAGATGCAATACCAATAGATAGACTAATAATTGAAACAAGGTTTGTTATTCTGAAAAAAAAATTACTTTGTCTTGAGAAGAATAGTCTTTTTAAAACAAGAAATATAAAATTCATTTTAATGATTTAAGTGTTGGGAAAAGAATGGCATCTCTGATCCATCTTGTATCAATGAATAACATGACCAAACGATCAATTCCAACACCAACACCCGCTGTAGGAGGCATTCCTGTCTCAATAGCTTCTAAGAAATTTTCATCAACTGGAAAAGCATTTTCATCTCCATCTTCTCTTTTCTTTGATTGGTCTTCAAATCTATTTCTTTGATCTATTGGATCATTAAGCTCAGAAAAACCATTAGCAAATTCCATTCCCGCAATAAATAATTCGAATCTTTCCGTAAAATTTTTATCACCATCTCTATTAATTTTAGCTAGTGGAGATATCTCTACAGGATGATTAATAACATAAGTTGGATTAATCAAATTAGGTTCAATTTTTCTTCTCATTATTTCATCAATCATTTTAGCTAGACCATCGCTTTTTTTAACTTTCAAATCTAATTTTTTACATAGATTGAGTACTGCCTTTATATCGCTTAAATCTACAGATTCACCAGTATGTTCCTGAATTAATTCATCCATTGATTTTCTTGCAAATTTCTTGGAAAGATTAATCTTATGTCCATCCCAAGAGATTGTTTTCATATCTAAGTCATTTGCCACTTTTTTAAACATTTTTTCAACAAAATCCATCATAAAATTATAATCAGCATATGCTTGATAGAATTCCAACATAGTAAATTCGGGATTATGGCTACGATCAATACCTTCATTTCTGAAATCTTTTGACATTTCATAAACTTTTTCAAATCCACCAACAATTAATTGTTTCAGATAAAGTTCGGTTGCAATTCTTAAATAAAATTCTTGATCTAAAGCATTGTGAAATGTTTTAAAGGGTTTTGCATTTGCTCCTCCATACACAGGTTGTAATACTGGTGTTTCTACTTCTATGTAACCATTTGTGTTTAAGAATTCTCTAATTGAATTAACAATCTTAAATCGTTTAACATAATTTTCTTTTGTTTCCGGATTAATAATTAAGTCTAAATAGCGCTTTCTATATCGAAATTCTTTGTCAGAAACAAAATTATATTTCTCTCCATCTTTTTCTTTTACATCAGGTATTGGTCTCAAACTTTTGCTTAAGAGAGTTAATGTCTTCACTTTTACTGTAACAGCACCCGTTTTGGTAATAAAAACTTTTCCACTAACCCCGATGTAATCTCCAATATCTATTAATTTGAAAAGATTGTAACCATCTTCACCGACATCATCTTTGGATATATACAATTGCACTCTTCCTGATTCATCTTGAATATTTGTAAAAGCAGCTTTTCCCATATTTCGCAATGACATTACTCTACCTGCAACAGAAATTTTTTTATCAATGATATCTTCGGTTACTTGGCTTGTAGTATGACTACATTTAAATTCATATGGGTAGGGATTTACACCTAAATCGCGGATTTTCTTTAACTTTTCTAGACGACTTTTTATAATTTGTTCTAAACTTTTATTTTCCATCGCTCAATAAACTTATTTCTTTTTTTCCATTTTATCTAATAAATAACTATATATAAAGTCATCAATATTCCCATCCATCACACTTTTTACATTTCCAACTTCAAACTTTGTTCTATGATCTTTTACCATATTGTAGGGATGAAAAACATAAGACCGAATTTGATTCCCCCAAGCAATATCTTTCTTATCATTCTCTAATAATTTTTTTGATTCCAGTTTTTTTTCAATCTCTCTTTGATAAAGCTTTGATTTCAACACTTTTAGTGCTTGTTCTTTATTCTTGTGCTGAGATCGTTGACTTTGGCATTGAGTAACAATACCTGTTGGTATGTGTGTAATTCTAATAGCAGAATCCGTTTTATTGACATGTTGTCCTCCTGCACCACTTGATCGAAATGTATCAATTCTTAAATCCTTCTGAATAATTTCTATATCGACAGCTTCATCAGCTAAAGGATAAACAAAAACAGAAGCAAATGAAGTATGTCTTCTACTATTTGAATCAAAAGGAGAAATTCGAACTAACCTATGAATTCCAACTTCTGACTGGAGGAACCCATATGCATAACTACCTACAACTTCAATTGTACAATCCTTAATACCAGCTTCATCTCCTGATTGGAAATCGATAGTATTAAATTTAAAATCTTTAGATTCTCCCCACATAGAATACATTCTGTATAACATCTGTGCCCAATCTTGACTTTCTGT
>Ga0257112_10000003_pt1 | contig 95208 bp, 77 predicted proteins | sample LP_taG_5_FD_191565 | JGI IMG/M metagenome (GOLD analysis project Ga0257112, IMG submission 191565) | Marine microbial communities from Northeast Subartic Pacific Ocean, Canada - LP_J_2015_P26_1000m | ecosystem: Environmental > Aquatic > Marine > Oceanic | place: Canada: Northeast Subartic...
CCGCCGGAAGGAAACGTGAAATAACTTACCAGTTCATATTCACCAATAAATTTCTGTCGCACGGTATCAATATCATCAGCCGCTTGCACCGCCGTGTTGGCTAATAAAAACAGCGGCACCAACAGCAATCTTTTTATCATTGTTGAACTCCTCTTGAGATTCGAGTCAATTAATAACCGACAGCGGCCCCATCATCACGCCTTGAGTCGGACGCTCCCAAGAATAAGCCGGCCCCGCGGTCATGAAATACGCCCATGGCCGCCCCCTGTGAATTCCGTTCCGTCACTCGATGTCCACGCTCCGTATACAGCCGGATGGTATCTGGAGACAATGTATTGGTTTCTACACTGGTGGAGTCAGGCAACCATTGATGATGAATACGACCGGCTTCAATCGCCTCGGCTACATTAAATCCATGATCGATCACATTGAGAATAACTTGCATTGTGGTATTGATAATAGTCTTACCACCCGGGCTGCCAGCGGCTAACAATGGCTTACCATTTTGGGCGACAATAGTCGGAGTCATACTAGACAGTGGGCGTTTCTCTGGTGCCACCAAATTGGGAGCGGTACCTATAAGCCCCTGCTCATTAGTAACACCTGGCACGGCGTTAAAATCTCCCAGTTCATTGTTAAGCAGATAGCCTCCTCCTTCCACCACCATCGCAGAGCCGTAACTAAACTCGAGCGTGTAAGTCAGGCTTACCATATTTCCTTCACGATCTACTACGGAAAAATGCGTGGTTTCTTCACTCTCGTATGCTTGTGCAAACTCCGATGGACTACTTTCAGATTTTTTCCCCATGTCGATGGTACCTCTCAGGCTAGCAGCATAGGCCTTGTCCGTTAGCCGTTCAAAAGGTATGGCTTCATTGAAGTCAGGATCTCCTAGGTGTTGGGCGCGATCCGAATACGCTCTGCGCATGGCTTCGGTTAGCACGTGCAAATATTGGGCAGAGTTGTGCCCCATCGCTGATAGATCGTATCCTTCCAAGATGTTGAGCATTTCAGCCAGAGCTATCCCGCCAGAACTAGGGGGTGGCATGCTGACGATTTCGTAACCACGATAGGTGCTGCGAATCGGTTCTCGCTCCACAGCTTCATATCGGGCAAGATCTTCCTCGGTAATCAGCCCGCCGTTCGCTGACATGAACTCTGCTAGGCGTTGTGCGTTTTCACCTCGGTAAAAACCGTCGTGACCATTTTCTTGAATTAATTCCAAAGTGTAAGCGAGATCTGGTTGGTGCCAAGTATCACCCAATTCGTAGAGTGATCCGTCTTCTTTAAAAAATTTTCTAACCGAAGAAGGGTATTGGGAAAACCGCCTAGCATTTCTGGCAAAACCCGATTGGAGAGAATATGTAATTGGAATTCCCTCTCGAGCAAGCGTTATAGCCGGAGCAATCAGGTCTTGCCACGGCAGGGTACCCAAATCCTGGTGCGCCTTATAGAGACCCGCTACAGTTCCAGGTACTCCGATTGCCAGTGGCCCGAAGTGATTGGAATTATTAGCAACGTTACCGTCCGGTCCCAGATACATCCTTTCAGTAGCAGCAAGCGGAGCCTTCTCCCGGAAATCGAAGGTCGTGGCATGGCCATCTTCACCGTGGTAAACCAAGAACCCTCCACCACCAATATTGCCGGCCCCAGGCAATACAACAGCCAGAGCAAAAGCTGTTGCCACTGCCGCATCCACCGCATTGCCACCCTGTTTGAGAGCTTCCACCCCAACTTCCGATGCCAAACGTGCGGCGCTTGCTACTATCCCATTTTTTACCCTTAAGGGAGTCCGCCCTCCTTCTGAATAAGATGGCGAAACCATCACCAAACATACAAATAAAACGAACCCTCTAAGCATTCCTGGTCGACTCATCAATACAATCTCTAAATGAAACTCTTTTTTTACCCGTTACCCGGCTGCAGCAACCTGCTGTCGCTACTGGGCTAAAACTAGTCACCAGTGTATGTCAGCGGGGGTATTGTTAGCAATGGCCGCTTTTCTCCGAGAGCTCCACCTATAGGGACTTCAAGACCTCCGTTTTGGAAAATCAGCCGCTCCTTTGGGTAATTTCGACCAAGTTGTCATAATCCATTACCTAAAGAAAAAATTCTGACACTTACCTTGTCATTAAATACGTTGAAGTGCTAAGTTTTACCGAAGGAGAGAAGGCTGTTCGATATCTCTTTTGTTAATTAAACTATATCACCCAATTTGTATGAAGAACCAAACTAATCGAGTCAAGCCTATGGTCAAATCCGTCATTATCAAACTGGTTACTCCAGTCTGGATGCTTTTTCTGCTAGTCGCCTGCGGCGAACCTAATCAATCCGAGTCCTCTGAACCTTCCCAGTCCGACGCTGCTGAAACGGAAGAACAGCTCATTGCTCGAGTTAATACTATTCATCACCGTGTAATCACCCTCGATACCCACGCAGATATAAACACAGAGAATTTTACAGCGACACGAAACTACACTCAGGATCTGGATACCCAAGTGACTCTGCCAAAAATGCAGACCGGTGGACTAGACGTTGCCTGGTTTATTGTCTACACAGGACAAGGTCCTCTGAATTCGGAAGGTTATGAAGCAGCCTATGCCAACGCTATAGACAAGTTTGATGCTATTCATCGCCTAGCTGAAGAAATAGCGCCCGACCAGATCGAAATTGCCTATACCTCGGATGATGTTCGTCGCATTGTGGCCGAGGGCAAAAAAGTAGCAATGATTGGTATTGAGAATGCCTACCCGATTGGATTAAACATGGACCGAATCGAAGATTTTCATACAAGGGGTGGTCGTTACATGTCTCTGGCTCATAACGGTCATAGCCAATTCTCTGATTCCAACACCGGTGAACCCGACATGGACTACCTCCATGGCGGATTGAGTGAAATAGGTTACCAGGCAATTGCCGAAATGAACCGCTTGGGAATTATGATCGACATTTCTCACCCGTCCCGGGACTCAATTATGCAAACAATTGGATTCAGTCGTGCTCCCGTTATTGCTTCTCATTCGGCGGCCCGTACCTTGACCAACCATACCCGCAACCTAGACGATCAAATGCTATTGGCTTTGAAAGAAAATGGAGGGGTAGTGCAGACCGTTGCTTTTAGCAGTTACGTGAGCGAAGCACGGCGATCATTCATAGAAGAAGGACGTGAAAGATTGCGCAGAAGTGTTGCTGAAGAGCTGGATTATAAAATCCTTGACCCTTCTGCTGCTAGTCAACTCAGCGAAGCAGAACGGCAAGAATACGACGCCTTCATGGCCGATATTAATGCTCGTATCGCCCCCAGAGTAAGAACCGAGGTGACGGCTTTGGCTCCGCCCGCTACCGTTTCCGATTTTGTCGACCATATTGACTATCTGGTAGATTTGATTGGCCTAGAACACGTTGGAATAAGCTCCGATTTCGATGGCGGAGGCGGTATCGAGGGTTGGAACGATGCTTCGGAATCTTTAAACGTCACCTTGGAACTAGTAAGGCGCGGTTACACTGAGGGTGAAATAGAAATGATGTGGAGTGGTAATCTATTAAGGGTACTAGATGATGTTCAGCGAATTTCGGCAGAAATCCAAGCAGAAAACCGATAACAGATTTTGTTCAGGAGGCAAGAAAACTATGATCAATAGGTTGCTCACGATTTTAGTGGCTTTCGGATTCATTTTACAAGTGGATGCCGATAATCATGAAAATGGCGGATCTACAATAATGACCAAGGAGGAAGTGGAGTCGACGCTCGAACAGGGATTAAATAACCTTGCCAGTGGTCGCTCGGTTAGCGACATAGTCATGCGACATATCGATGTTGGTGCAGAGAACATGGGAGTCTCGGTCGTTCAGAGAAGCAAGGTCGACCCTCGCGTTACCGAATCAGGTATTGCTCATGTTGATCTAGACGAAATCTATTACATAGTCGCTGGAGAGGGGACAATGGTTACGGGCGGTGAATTCGTGGATAAACAAACTAGCAACAGCTCATTACTGGGGCCAATGGAGCGTGGAGAAATCCATGGAGGCGTTCTTCAGAAAGTGAAGCCAGGTGATATCGCCATCATTCCGAAAGGTATGCCCCACGGTTGGCATGAAATAGACACTGACAATATCAGTTACATTATTTTCAGGGGAGATCCCAATAAGGTAATGGATATTAAGCGGGATTGATAAGCTGAAACTCCACGGTTTATAAAAGCAGGAATCGCGCTAATTGATCTCATCATCGTTCCTATAGGTCGTTCCAATTGAGTAAAGCATTATAGACAAAGGCATGGTCATGATGATTGACGTGCCTGTGCATCGGATTCCAGTTAAACAGCACGATATGTCCATCATCCAGGGGTTTGCTAACGATAGCGGGTTTACCGTCAATGGCGTCCGCTCCTCTAACAATTCCCCCAGAAAGTACTAATGGAGGATTCGGACGGGGCTCTTCTTCGTCTAGGTTTCCAGAACCCTTAGGGGGAGAGTTCTCATCCCCTGAACCGTCATCGAAATCTTTTGCCCCGAACTGTAAAGGGGAGTACCTGCGATCGTAATCCGGTAACGAAAATACCGGTGCATTTCCGCGAAATACATAAGTAAACTCATCGTAACCATAGACTAAGGGTGAGCTATGGTCGGTAACCTTGGCTGTCATAATGGAGCCAGGCGTATTCATTCCTCCCGCATTGATCTTGTTAATGCCTCGCAGAATTCCGGAGTCGGTAGCAATAACACCTGCCGACCCGAGAGTTACGAGAGTGCCACCTTCACGCACGAACTCCTCAAACGCAGCCATGCCTTTAAACCCCATACCCCCGGTTATATCTTCGGAACTTAGTATTTGTCCATGGCTTGGAGATTCTGAACTAGCGGTATACGGCAACGGTGACCATTTAGGATCAATTCCACCAATAATAGTGCCGAGGTTAGTGCCACCACTCATATGGGGAACAAGAATAACGTCGAAGTCATTCAGAAAATCCCCCTCCCTGGCACGATCCTTCGAAAAGAGGGTATAGGGTATCTTCGCCTGATCGAGGCTATAACGCACCCATCCAGCATTCTGAGTTGAAGTCCAAGACTGATAGACTCCCACCCGTGGTAGATCTAAGTCATGGGTAGCCACCTCTGGCATGACGGCTACGTTGTTCACAATCAATCTAGTTTGTGCAAGCACACTCTCCACTTGTTCACTGCTAATCCGGTCCAGTCTGCGCATGTCTATGAGATAACTTCCGGCCGGATAATCTTCACTTTCTAACTGGAAAGAGTCTTCAGAAACAAACACCTCAACGTCTCCCATTGCAAACCTTGCCGGCCCAAATTCTCGTTGGCCTTTATTGGAAATAATCCAGACTTCTTTTTCCTCAGGCAGTGTGGATGCTGTAAGAAACTCGTCTCTCCGGTTAAACGGCATACCAGTATGCTCGAGCACAGACTCATCATCTATGGGCTTTGTATCGACGCCATAAATGAGCCCAAACGTCCAAGAAACATCATCGTAAGGAGGCACTTCTACATCACTGGGAAAATTTTGGTTTTCCAACAAAGTTTTTGCCAAAGGCCCATAGGGCTGATTCAATTTAACGAGTATATCGCCAGGTTTGACCTCGACATCGCCGTAATAACCAGCCAATGTTGCTCGCTGCATTTCAATCGCATGCCGGTGCAAAGCTCCCACCATGTAGTTAGTTGAGTCCGGATCCCTTTGTTCTTGAGGGACCAAATAAGCATAAGGAGCCTCGGCAGCCCCTTGTTCAAGCGCGTCTAAACCTTTCTGGTAATAATTGGACAGAAACATTTCGCCGTTCCTGGCAACCATTTCCAGTGAGGCGATCACGCCCGTTTGCATGTAGTTAGTGTTGTTGCGCATGGACCAGGTCAGTTTTTCAGGGGGCGGTGCCGCTCTGTACCACTGCCGGCTCGTTACATCTGCGCCAGCAAACCGCGAGTTGCTGATATCCCGCTCCATTGTTTCGGAGCTGCCATTGCCAAATGTTTCATAAAATCTGCCCATGCTGTTGTGATTGTTGGTAGCCCACAGCATATAGCCAGGATACCAGCCGGTGTAGTAGCCCCAAGTCCAGACCCCCTCCAAGCCCAAACCACTGAGCCTTGAAATTTCATAATTTGCCAATAATTGCCATTCCCCGATGGTAATAGGGCTAATCCCTTCATTATAGGGTCCAGTGCCACCAGCCACGTAAAGCAGAGGTACCGACTCGTGCAGGTCCAGACTTATGGTTGGTTTCCATTTGTAAACACCATTGACGTAATTTTCCGTTATTGGCTGGCTTATCGATATACCGTCACGATTATTGTCATGATAGGTGTAATGCCCCCAAAATGGCACACTGCGAGGAGGCATATTGAAGTAGTCTGTGTGTCCTTTTATGTTGCGTTTAAACCACTCCACCTGGCGTGTTCTTCCGTCCACTTCAAACACCGGAGTAATCAAAGTGAGTACGTTCTGACGGATCGTAGTGAACGGTTCTCGCGTCTCGACCGCCAACCGATACGCAAGTTCCATTACCATTTCTGGAGGGCCCAGTTCCGGTGAATGCAGACCGGCTGTCATCCAAAAGATCGGCAATGCTTGCTCGATGATAGCTCCCGCCTGTTCCGCATCAGTCAACCGTGGGTCCGATAACGCCTCGAGATAGGAACTGTAAGTATTGATATTCTGAAGATGCTGAGCATCGGCAATTGCTACGACGAGCATGTCCCGGCCTTCGAAGCTTTGGCCAAGCTGAAACACTTCAACTCGGTCCGAGGCTTCAGCCAACGCGTTGAAATAATGATAAATTTCATCGACCTGAGTAAGTTCACCAGGGGTGCCAATAGTGTATCCAAGGACATCCCTGGGACTAGGGATTGTAGGGTGTTCCGGCAGTGAATCTACCCAACGGGTCAAATAGGCTTCACTGGTCGTCGCCGCTCGAATCGTCTCCGTCGCGGTCTGGTCTATTGCCAGTTCACCAAGGCTGCCCTGCGAATGGGCGGCACTGCTAAGCACTACCGTAAAATAAAACAGTAAACCGAGTTGCGTCTTATTCATTCATGAGCCCTCACCTTTAACCTTGCATAGCATACCTGCGAATTGCGGGGATTGCCTCGATAAGCCTGAATCATGAGGTTTCCCTTGTCCGCCTTCGGTCGAAGCCGTATTTTAATCACATTTATCAATCACTTTATAGATGTGCCGATTTAAAAAGAACCCGCTCCTACCAACCCATCTGAATTGTATATATTCTGACAGCTGGGTATAACTATTTACACGCAGATTCTGCTCAGCAGGCTGACTTATTAAGAGGTAGTTGTACGTGAAAACAATAAAGCTTAAGTTTCAAGAACGCGATGAAGCGGAAATGCAGTCACGGGCTGAAGCATTTGAGCAACTTATGCTTTCTCGACGAACTGTGAGAGATTTCTCCGATCGATCGGTGCCGAAAGAACTTATAGAAAGTTGTCTGCTCACAGCGAATAGCGCTCCCAGTGGCGCTAACCGACAGCCTTGGCATTTTGTTGTAGTTAGCGACCCGGTAATAAAAAAACAGATTCGTGATGAAGCGGAAGCGGAAGAACGTGAGTTTTATACCGATCGCGCACCGACAGACTGGCTCGACGCTTTGGCACCGCTGGGTACCGATGCGAACAAGCCCTTCCTGGAATCAGCGCCCCACCTAATTGTGATATTCGCACAAAAATATCTATTCGATGAAAATGGCAAAAAGTTAAAGAATTATTTCGTGACAGAGTCTGCGAGTATTGCCACCGGATTACTAATTGCCGCTCTCCACAATGCTGGACTTGCCTCACTCACACATACGCCGAGCCCAATGAAATTTCTCAATACAATTTTGGATCGTCCTACCTCCGAGAAACCCTTGATGATACTCGTGGCCGGTTATCCAGAAAAGAATGCCCAAGTGCCGGCCATCTCAAGAAAATCCCTCCAAGAGATAGCGACCTTTCGCTAATGCGAAATAGCGCAATAAAAAAGGCCCGCGTCTTTCGTTGCAGGCCTTCTTGATCAGCATTGATTAATTACTGCTGAGGATTACCAATCGGAGTCCCCGGCTTACGCCATTCACCGTAAGTATATTCTTCGGCGAATTCAGAACACTTGAATTCCAACAACTGCATGTCTTCGCGAATATGGCGATACAGTGGGAAGCTGATAGTCCAAGGCTGGGTAAAGGTATTGGGATCGGTAATAGTCGCCGTGTAGTTAATATGGTTAGGACTTGCCGCCGTCCAACGCTCTTCTACCACCATTTGATAGCTGTGGTGATTACCGGCACGATCAAACCACGTATCGGGCATCTGTCCGGAGACTCGAACAACCAAGGTATCTCCATCCCAGTGAGCATTGGAGTGCCCCATCCAGGCATCCACCTGAGATTCCAGTTCGGGCTGATCAACATAAAGTATCCGATTTGCCTCAGCGACTTCATAAGCAATCAATATGATATCCCGAGATTGAACAATCTGGAATGGAAAAGGCAGATAGTTGGAACGAGGCACTCCGGGCATATAACAATCGGCCAGCGGGTCCTTGGTAATCGCGTCTATCTTATTCGCATCACGCTGACGCAAGCTTTGCTCGTTGTAGGGTATACGGCCATCTTCGATAATTCCCAGATCAGCCGGTATAGCTGAAAATGCACCGAACTCTTTTGGATAGGGACCATAAGCCGCTGCATGAGGCTCGATATCGTAGTGAGCATTCGTCATGGCCTGCCAGATTCCGCTTAAGTCAGGCTTGCCATCTGGGGTACGAGGAAACTCATCAAGCTGAGCGAATGCTGTCCCCGAAATTAAAATCAAACATAGTAGTGAAGCTATTTTGTGTGCTGTATTTTTCATTGATAACCTTTTATTAACATCTTGGTCTAAATATACAAACTTTTAGAGTTACAAAGTTCAGACAACAACGGCCCATTCGGGCCGTTTTTTGTTACTTTTTTTATTTCAGTGAACTCCTTCCAAATCGAAGCCCTCTCGCTCACTGACTCGTGCCCCTCTTAACGTGTTCAGCATGCCATAGTTGCCTTCATGACAAGCATATTCATATATTTGCCCTGCCATCTTAATCATTGGCACGATCGCTGTAATTTTGTCGGTGAAGGTTGAAGGATCGTCAATCGTGAATTCATAATCCACCGTGTCGTAGGCAACGCGAGTGAACTTCTCTATCAGCATCGCATTATAGTTATCACCGGCGGCACCAAAACTCTGACGCATGCCGTTGAAATTCCTTGTTTCCACCACCAAGGTATCACCTTCCCACCAACCCCGAGAGTCACCTGACCAAAGACGAATATCGTCGCTTAGTGAAGATTTATCTACCAGCGGAACAATACGTGCATCATGGATCATCTCAGTCATGATCACAGCAGTGTCTTTGCTTTGAATAATTTGCAAATTATTGTTGTAAAGGCTGGGGGTAAAAGGAGGGCCTGAGTTAAATCCAACGATGCACCGTTCTGATAGGCCCCTATCTTCAGGTCCATTCTTCGCGATACCGCCTACAACATAACGAACAGGTCGATCACCAGCTATATCCGGGCCTAGGCCGCCAAATTGGCGTTTGGCGCCTTCGGTAACGGCAGGACTACGACCATTTTCCGGGTAAACGATGTGCGATGTCCTCACCACATCACCCAGTCCAGCAGTCTCAAACCAAAAGTCGTTGTAACCCCCTGGATTATTAGTCGCCTCAGGCGTCGCAGGAAGAGCCACTCTCGCAGCTGCCTCATCAGCAGCTTGCCGCCCTGCCATGATAGCTGCTCTACGTTCCTCAATCTCCTCTGCACTCAGAAATTGCTGTGTACCGTAACGCTGAGGTCTTTGCATAGGCACATCAGAGGAAAAATTCCATACTCCCTGAAGGTCTGGTTGACCCCATTGAGTACGTGGCACTGCATAATCACTATCCGTTTGAGCTCCAGCGACACTACTGAAAGCAGCAAGTATTGAGATTATAAGCAGAAATTTAGATTTCATTGTTCATCTCCGTGGTATGATTTCGCCGTCAACGTAACTTAGAGGTTTAGGGAGTAATAATCAATAGAAACGAGACCAAATGTGGGTTCGAAGCGACCCACAACCTGCATGAAGATTAACGTCTCGTGAAGCGAGTCAGCAAACTAGAAGTATCCCAACGGCTTCCTCCTATCTCCTGCACTTCGGCATAAAAGCTGTCCACGAGTTCCGCTACAGGCAGTTGAACACCGTGATTTTTGGCCTCTTCCAAGGCAATCCCGAGGTCTTTACGCATCCAGTCGACCGCGAAACCGAACTCGTATTCATCCGCTAGCATGGTCTTGTAGCGATTATCCATCTGCCAGGAACCGGCGGCTCCCTTTGAAATTGTTTCAATCAAATCTTCGCCGTTGAGACCCGTTTTCATCGCGAAATTCAACGCTTCCGCCAATCCTTGTACTACTCCGGCTATACAGATCTGATTGCACATCTTGGCTAACTGCCCATTACCGGCAGGACCCAACAATTTATTGAACTTAGAGTACGTATCGATAACCGGTTTCGCCTCCTCATATACATCCTGTTCACCACCTATCATCACTGTGAGAGCACCATTTTCTGCTCCAGCTTGGCCTCCCGATACTGGCGCATCGAGAAAATGTTTTCCCTGACCCTTGGCTGTCTGATAAAGGTGACGTGCTAACTTGGCAGAAGCCGTGGTGTGATCTATAAGTATGGCGTCATCTTCCATTGGTCCGAGACAGCCGTTATCCCCAAGAATCACTTCAGTGACATCATTATCATTGCCGACGCACACTAGAACAACGTCGCACCCCCGGATAGCTTCTGCTGGCGTAGGGGCCATGTCCCCCTCATATTCATCACACCATTTCCTTGCTTTTGCTTCAGTGCGGTTGTAAACGCACACATCTATACCCGCATTCTTCACGTGGCCAGCCATCGGGTAACCCATGACACCTAATCCTATAAACGCGACCTTCATGTCTTACTCCATCTATTGTTAATTGGTTTCCCCCCGATAAACAGATACACCGCGTGCGAAAGTTTCTGCTATTTTGACATCGGCCAATTGCGCTGGGTCAACTGCAAGCGGATTGGTTTCCAATATCACCAAGTCCGCACGTTTACCTGAGGTAATACTTCCCTTCTCGTCTTCCTCGAAATACTGGTAGGCGGCGCCTTGGGTAATTGCATAAAGCGCTTCCATGACGGTAGCTCGCTGTTCTGGCCCAAGGATATAACCGCTGCGAGTTTGCCGGTTTACAGTTATGGAAACCAAACGCATCATATCCGGTGGCACAATGGGTGAATCATTATGAACAGTGAAAGGAATATCCCGATTTATGGTTGCCCTTACTGGGCTAATGAAACCAGCTCGCTCATCCCCAAAGCTGAGTCGGTGCCAGTCACCCCAGAAAAAGGGATGCGCCGAATAGTAAGACGGAATAATCCCCAGTTCTTTAACCCGATCGAGTTGATCTGCCCTAATAAGCTGTGCATGGATGATGACTGAGCGATGATCAGGAATGGCCTCTCCCTCCACAGCGTTGGCGATGCCATCGATCATCCGCTCAATGGCTTGGTCACCGTTGGCATGTGCCAGGACTGGCACATGCCGCTCTAGCAAACTATCAACTCTCGCGTGATATGCTTCAGGATCGTAACTGGGGTAGGCCACATAATCGGCGTCAACGCCTGGTGGCCCTTCGTTATAAGGTTGTGACATCCATGCCGTGCGGCCCTGAGGCGAGCCATCCAAGATAAATTTAACGCCCCCAATGCGTACACCGCCTACATATTCAGCGTCTTGAGAAACCTGCCCCAGTTCGATATCGCTTAGCGGGTTGCCCATGATGTAAGCGACAATATCTACTGGAAAAGCTTCTTCCCGCGCATGGGCTTTCAGAGCATTCACATAGGCAACGCTAACGTTACTATCCTGAATAGTGGTAATACCATAACTGGAATAAATTTCAGCGGCATCTCTACGCAGCTGCCAGCCTTGCTCTTCGCTGATCAGCGCACCGTATCCAGGCAACAATCCCATTGCTGTTTCTTCCATCACGCCAATCGGTTCATCTGAATCTGATCGGCGACGTATAACACCGCCCTGGGGGGACTGGATTTCCGCGGTAATTCTGCTCTGTGCCAAAGCCATTGAATTAGCCGCATTAAGATGACCGGAGACATGGCGAATGACGATCGGATGACTTGTTGAGGCTCTATCTAAGTCATCGCGGTTAGGGTGACGTTGTTCAGCCAACAGCGAATCATCATAGCCAAAACCATAAATCAATTGGCCATCGGGAACATCGTTATTCTCAATCCAATTCTGGATAGCAGTTACGATATCGTCAATAGTCTCTACTGTGCCGACTGGCGGCGATGACAAATCGAGTAGCGCAGAGGAAGTGGCTACAGCGCCAAAATGACCGTGAGCATCGATGAATCCCGGCAACAGTGCTCGATCCCCCAACTCTACTAGGCGAGTGGAATCGTCTTGCAATTGTATAATTTCCGCCTGGTCACCAGTAGCCACGATCCTATCGCCACGCACCGCTACAGCGGTAACTTTGGAATTATCCATCGTGATGATGTTGTCACCAAAGAAGATCAGGTCGGCGAATTCGGTTACCTCCCGCTCCACAGGCGAACATGCCGCCAAAATGACACCCATAATTACGAATAACACGATTTTGCACTTGATCATCATTTTCTCTTGTTTCTTCTTAATTTAGGAATAGAACAAAGTGTGCAGGGAAATTACAGCACGCGCAATGCCGGATTTGATTAACCCCTGTCCTTCGTGCTAACCGGGTTAAAACCCGCTCAGAGGCAGTTGGATCTGTTATCTGATCCATCGTTAAAGACCAAACTGCAACTTCCCGGTGATTTGGAAAAATCCAGCATGGCTACAGATGAAATTGAGCTCTGGAGGGAATGACATTCAGCATCTGACAAGTTGTTGTATGGCAGGAAGGTTAAGCCAGAGTCTTTTGTTTCAATCACTCCCCAGCGAATTGATAGAACAGGGTAGCATTGGCTGATTGTGGTACACCGCCTTCTAGCTTCGGCCTAAAATTTAAATTCTGGATAGAGTTCTCCAGTTCCATCCGGCTAACGGGCTGGCTGAAATTTATCGATAGTAATTCAAGATCTCTAGGTGAACTAACATCCTTCTTCAACCGCCCTCGGTACCAACGTGATCTCTCTTCCAAACCCTCGAGATTGAAAGAGAACATGGCATATTCTCTATCAGTTTCGGGGGTAACATCTCTGCCATAGCCAACTGGGGCAATAGAATATGGAAACTGCGCAGACCATTGCCGAAAACTGAAACTGGAAACTACCCCGTCAACAGACGGGCCATTCTCGGGGGTATCCAATGTAGCTTGCGCTTGTTCCCAGCTGGATACGAAATTAAGTGCCGGCAGGAGCTTTGGTTCGGCAAAAGCTTGATTGATTTTCTCCTGATCAATTCCAGCTTCCAGAAGCTGCTGATTGGCGCGAGCATAGGACCGAGCTGCTGCCTCGGAATTACCAAATAATACCTGCCAATCACCAAGATATATTTCAGCCATGGCCATTCCTTCGAGATCCGGCTGGTCTCGTTTTTCAAACAAAGCATGTAATTCGGCTAGCTTGTAGAGCCCCGAAAAGTATGACGCAGCACGAGCATCCCTGCGGGTGTGCGCAAGGCCCTTGTTGGAATACCTTCTTAATGAAATACTCGTTTTCCCCTCAGCTTGCATAGCCTCAAATTGGAGATATTCCTGTAATACCTGCTTATAGATGAATTCCGGCAAGCGGCTATCTTCAGGTTCCAATGCAAACCGGGACACCCTCACTGCTACTGAATTCAATCGCTCGGCTTGACGAAAGTGGTAACTCTGCAGAGGCACGAGGTCACTGGCCACACCCCAGAGATGGATATCTACCAGCTTTAACATGGAATCCAGTAATGACAGACTTATCGTGTTCTCTCTTCGATTGAGCAACCACGTTACATGCTCCATTAACTCCCGCGCCTCAACCCAATCCCCTTGATTCCCGAAAGTTTCAATGCGTTTTATGATGAAAGGAAACTGACTTTGAGAATACAAGCCTTCACTGACCCGAACGATCTGGATCACTTGATCGAGAACTTCATGGGCCTCGTCATAGAGTCCAACGTCTATTAATTGCTGGCTGAGCTGCTCGAGCGGTTCCAGCATACGACGGTCTAACCGGCCGTAGTCAAACTGAAGATTAAGCACTTCAGATCGAATTTCTTCCAACGGCCCTTTGACCTCTTCCGTCGTGAGCCGCTGTGCAGCTGCCGGGCTTATCGCCAGCGATAACATACAAACTGCCGTGCTTATAGACAAAAAGATTTGCATAGAAAGTCAATGAACTCGCTGGGAACACTCGTAAAAGCCTTTGAACAGTTCTAAGGCAATTAAAAAGCTAGTATTTCAGACCGATAAGAGATATTCAACCTATCAGAATTAATACGTCCAGCACAATTTATCGGATCAAAAATTCTCTTTCTCACGCCGGCTAAGTACGCTTCGCTCTGCTGGTTATACTTCATGTATACAAATAGAGGCTGACTTTAAAGGAAAGGGGTCAAAGATATGTCAAAAGATAATAACCAACTGGTAGTGGAGACTGAGTTTCCCGTGCGGTACGCAGAAACTGATGCAATGGGCATAGTTCACCACGCTAGCTATCTGGTCTACTTTGAAGTAGGTCGCTGCCAATTCATGCGGGACATCGGCAGCGATTATGCCCACATTGAAGCGGATGGCTGCCGGCTACCCGTTACTGAGCTAAAAGTCCGTTTGGTGGGCAGCCTGAGCTTCGGAGAGCGGGTAAAAATACGCACCTGGGTGGAAGAAAACAGGAGTCGCCAATTGACTTTTGCTTACGAAGTAATTCACCCCGACACTGGGGCAATCCTTGTATCCGGCTTCACTAAGCACGTTTGGACTGACAAGCACGGCAATGTGATTCGAGCACCTAAATACTGGAGCAGCCTTTTGGAAAAATTGCCTAACTAATGTTATGTGTATCGGGCTCCTTCCCCTAAGCAGAAGGACTCTGTGACTGCAACTCCTGCACCTTGTCATAGAGATAACGGGTTAGCTGGTTTCTTCCGCCCTGCTCTCTTAGCACCTCCCAACTAAGAGGTTGACCAATTTCGACTCGCACGGTCTTACCAAACTTGTTAAGTGCCTCATTAATCAGCAGAGCCGATCGCAGGGGCTCTGCTATATGCGCAGCGACATGGTACTTGCGACTATTCGTACCATGAAAATAAAACGGTACTACTGTCGCCTCTGCAGCCCGGATAATCTTGGCAGCAAAAGTTGTCCAAGGCGCATCTTGGACTCGACCGAACCCAAGCTTATCCGCTGTAGCTACCCCGCCCGATGGGAATATCAGGACCGGTATATCCTTCGAAAGAGATTCCAGAGCCAATTGTTTAGAGCGAATATTGGTCTTGAGCGCTTCCTTGGTCTCCCCAAAATCGATTGGCAGGAAATACGGCGCAAGTTGTCTATCCTGGCATAGCAAAGCATGCAACATGATGCGCAGGTCCCCCCTGGTTTTTGCTGCGAGATCACAAAGCACAACGCCATCTACCACACCGAATGGATGATTCGCCACAAACATTAAAGGGCCTTCCTTGGGGAATGCGTTCAGCTTGCTGTGATCGAACTCGACACGTATGTCAGCTTCCTTTAACGCGTCTTCAAAGAAGGAAAAAATATTGAAATCTTTTTCTTTTAATCGGTAGTAGATCTTTTCAACCTTGTTCCGACCAAGAAGTACTTCCAATGAAGAGGTCAAATATCGGGTAACCCAGGGATCTTCAGGATTTGTATAGGTGAGCCTCGGCGGTTCGCGCAAGTAAGGAAAAAACTGTGGATCCAACTCAGGCAGGCTCATGGCAAATCATTTTAACTTTAGAAACAAGGACGCTCTGAGGCTCCTGGCAGTACTACCTGATATTTCGATAAACCAAAAGCGCGATTTACTTAAAATTTAGTGCACAATTGGTTAAATGTATCACGCAAAGTTTAGGATTCAAACGCAAATTGCTGTACTCAACTTGTCACAATTGCTTTTTTATCTTCCCTCCTGACAAGAACAATGCCAGGCCAAGCGCTCCAGCCGCCGCAGCAACAGCATAAGGCATAGTATAAAGATTGTTGCTAGTCGCATATACGAATCCTAGAAGCGCAGGCCCGGCAGCAGTACCACATGAAGACATAAGGTTACTGATTGAAAAAATCCGAGCGTAATCACTTACGCCAAATGCGTCTGATATCAAAAGCGGCTGAAGCATCAATAAATTTCCGACACTAAGGCCAAACAACGCGAGCCCACCACACAGGGTGATGACATTAAAGCCACCCGACAGCAAGCTAAGTGAGAGGGCCTGTAAAACCATCATGGCAATGGAAAACATACGGATGGACATCCGATCAACCAGCCAGCCGCCGACTAATCTACCCACGATGCTGGCAATCGGCAAAATTGCAATTGCCAATGCAGTTTGCGCTTCTGTCAAAATCTCCCGAGCCAACCCATATTGATGAGCAATACCGCCCACCTGGGCCATCATCACGAAAATATAGGCAAGACTGACGCCCCAGAAAAACCTACCCTTCCTAGCCTGTCTGAAAGTTATACCTTTCTGCTGGCTTGCTTCATGTTTTGCGTTAGGCGTCACCGTTTTCGTTGTTGCGTCATAAACATCAATTGCTTCCAACCGTGGTTCGTCAATCCTGCCATCGATATTCAATCCCATCGATTCGGGATCGGAGCGCACCCATATCCAGGTTACTGGTACAACACCTACGACATAAACAACACCCAGTATGGGGGCCGCAACGGTGAATCCAAGAGAATCCACCAGCAACACAGATAAAGGGGTAAGGATCACTCCACCTAAAGATAGGCCAGTCGAGGCAGTCGCCAGCGCGATCGCTCTTTTGCGGTGAAACCACCTTGTGATCAAGGTCGTAGCAGGAATTAAGGAGCTCGAAGAAAACCCGGTACCAAAAAGCGCATATACTAGGAAGAGTTGCCAGATCGTGCTCACATAAGCTAGCAGGCACAACGAGAGAAAACAGATAAAAGCACCAATACTGATACAGATTCTGGGGTCGTGATCCCGAATCCATTTTGCTACCCATAACCCGGCAATTCCGCCGCTCAGAAAGAAAATTGAAACGGCAGCTGAGGCGGTACTAACATTGAACGCTGGCTGAGCAGCCAGTGCGTTTAGGTAAATTGCATGATTGTAAAAACTCAGACCACTGGTGAAAGTGAGCAGCGTCAGAATTGCTGCGACAACCTTCCATCCATAGTATATCTGCTTGCCATTAGCCTGGTTCATTTTCTGATTCTTCCAGCCATGTATTCCTACTTCGTAAAATAAAAACACCCCCGAAATCGATTTCCTGATTTAGGAGCCAAGATTATTGATCCAGCACAAACCGCGCTCAAAACAAACATGCTAAGATAGGCTGGCTTCTTTCATGAACTTGTTGAGATAAAAAATCTGTAACAATTTGTAATAAAACAAAGACCTACGAACGCAATTCTGTTTGCTTGGTGACTAGACGCGGGCGAGATTGGCGTTTATGCTAACGTCACTAATAGAGAATATCCAACTACTTAATAATATAGTCTTCCGCAGACCCAGAGAAAATCTGGTTTGCCAAACGGAAATACTACAATTTAAACCCTCTGCAATTGGAGAATCACCCAATGCGAATTAAAAACAAACTTCTCGCTGCGGTTCTTTTCGGACTAACGGCTTTGGTTGCCTTTACTGTTCAGGCACAGTCCTCCGATAACGCTCGTTTCCTTAGCCTATCCCCCCCCGAAGGACTCCCCATTATCCCCGTAATGGAGGGCTGGATAGCGAACGCTGATGGCACCACCAGCATTTCGTTTGGAATCATAAACCGAAACGACGAAGCAACAGACATTCCAGTGGGTGAGAATAACTTTATCGAGCCTGCTAAGTACGATGGCATACAACTCACACATTTCCCTGCAGGACGAACCGTTGGTGCCTTTGCAGTAACTATTCCCGAGTCGGAAGCTGATATTGATGTGGTGTGGTCCATCAAGACTGGCGATAGTGACCCATTGACAGTCCCGGGCCGTCGTGGAGCTTCCGCTTATGAGCTGGATTTCATCCTGCCGCGACCCCAGGGTGCTCTGCAACCGTTGGTGGGTATTGGTGAAGATGGCCCCCAGACTGCACCGGCAGTCGGTTTAGTCACCATCGTAGAAGACTATCCTCGTAATCCTGTTGGAGTCGGCCAACAAGTGCTTCTCACCATCAACGCTACTGACCCGGCAGTGCGAGATCCTGAAGACCCTCGTTTCGAAGAAGCGCTGGCTATGGGTGTCTCTTTCACTAAATTTCAGGGTCCTGGTGATGTCGAATTTACCATGCATCCTGACAACGAAACGGAGCAGGAGAACCCCTATGCAGAAGATGATCCGCGCTCTCGCTTTTTCCGGCCGCCTGGCCCGAATGAGCTGGAGATTGCCGGTCCCGCTGGCATCGGTCAGGTTTACGCAAGTTTTTCCGAACCTGGTGAATACATTATATGGACCAAGGTCAACGTTCATAAGGCCCCTGACAGCTCGAATGGTGATCAATGCTGTTGGACAAATGTCTATCAGCGGGTAAGTGTTCAGTAGCCTACAAAGCTACTCCTTTGGCCGGCCTGGCATGGCTGGACGAGGCTCGGCGGGGTGATTCTGTACAAAATTCCGGCAATTTTGCTCAAAAAACTGAAAAACCGGGGTTGTTCTACTTAGGGTTTGTTGCAATTTGTTGCAAACCGAAGTGGAAAATCCACATTATGAATGGACATTTACGGCCCACAGATTTAAGATTTTAACCCTGTGGAATACCAGAAATTCTCTACTTGGAAGGAGAACAACATGAATACAGTGCGCAACTTGGTTACGTTGTTGTGTAGCGCGCCTGCGCTGGCTTTGAGCATGGCCGCTCAAGCCCAGGATCACGAAATCACCTACAACGGTGAAGTCGCCAAGATCATCAACGAGAACTGTGTAATCTGTCACCGCGAAGGCGGTATAGGACCCATGCAGTTTGAGACCTACGAACAAGTACGCCCGTGGGCACCCCTGATCCAGCTCCGCGTAGCCAATCGGGAAATGCCTCCCTATGCCTACGATCAGCACATCGGTATCCAGGACCTGAAAGGCGACTGGCGAATGGCCCAGGAAGAAATAGAAACAATCGTAGCCTGGGTAAACCAGGGTTCGCCTCTGGGACCTATCGATATCATTCCGCCGGTGGCGGACATCCCCGACACTGACGCATGGAATTTCGAGTCTGAGCTTGGCGAGCCCGATCTGATCATTGCATCGATCCCTATCGACATTCCGGCAGGTGGCAATGACATGTGGCACAAGCACTACGTCCCGACCGGATTGACCGAAGCAAAATGCATCAAAGGCATGCAGGTCAAACCACGTGGCGACGCGCGAGCCGTCGTGCATCACTCTAATCCTTCCCTGGATGTGATGGATCCTGAAACAGGCGATTACAAGCGATTCAGTCAACTGACGGAGTACGCCATGGGCAAATGGGGTGAACTGATGCCCGAGGGTGTTTGCCGACAGATGCCTGCCGATTCACGCATCTTCTGGGACATCCACATGTTCCCCGGTGGTGTCGGCGCAACAGCGCAAGGTCAGGCAGTAGAAAATAACGTCGTCGAGCTTGGCATCTGGTTCCATGAAGATGAGTATGAAGCTACTGAAGAGCCCTATCGTCAGGACTTGCGCCTGTACGGTATACGTGACGGCTATGAGAATGGTCAGCTGATCATACCGCCTAACAGTCACTCCATGACTCAGGGTTTCCACTCTTTCGACCACCCTGTACGTATCGACAGTTTCCAGCCCCACGGCCATCTGCGCATGAACGCCGCTACATTAGAAATTTTCTACCCGGAAACCGGTCGTACTGAGCAAATCAGCCAGATTTCCAACTGGAGTGCCACCTGGCATCACAGCCACATTTACGATCCGGATGTAGCGCCTTTGCTACCCATCGGAGCGGTACTTGTAATCAAGCAGTGGTATGACAACACGGCTGCTAATCCCAATAACCCCGACCCCGACCAGTGGGTGTATGGGGGGAGCCGAACCGGTGATGAGATGTCTCATGCCTGGATCGCGGTGACTCACCTCGATGATGAGGGCTATGAGCGTATAGTGGCCGAGCGCAAAGAGAAAGAAGAGCGCTCACTAGCGGGTAACGACTAAACCCGACTAGCTGAACGTTTGATCAATTAAAAAGGCCGATTGGAGAAATCCAGTCGGCCTTTTTAGTGCATTACCCAGAGTTGGATTACTTTCCATTAATAATCAACGCTTACTGGTAAGATCGGTTTCCACTTTATGGACCAAAGCAGTGCTTTTTCGCTTTTTACTGGCTTAGAAACCAAGTAAAATCCGTGTCTGTATATACGTCATCTCTGAAACTTTGTACTTAACCTGCTATGAGGAAAAGAACAATGAGAAGCATACGAAGAATTCTCGCGGCAATATCAGGAGCTATGCTGGCATTTGGTTTTATCAGCGCTCAAGCTCAGGATCACGAAATCACCTACAACGTTGAAGTCGCCAAGATCATCAACGAGAACTGTGTAATCTGTCACCGCGAAGGCGGTATAGGACCCATGCAGTTTGAGACCTACGAACAAGTACGCCCGTGGGCGCCCCTGATCCAGCTACGCGTAGCCAATCGGGAAATGCCTCCTTATGCCTACGATCAGCACATCGGTATCCAGGACCTGCAAGGCGACTGGCGACTGGCCCAGGAAGAAATAGAAACAATCGTAGCCTGGGTAAACCAGGGTTCGCCTCTGGGACCTGTCGATATCATTCCGCCGGTGGCGGACATCCCCGACACTGACGCATGGAATTTCGAGCCTGAACTTGGTGAGCCCGATCTGATCATTGCATCGATCCCTATCGACATACCGGCAGGTGGCAATGACATGTGGCACAAGCACTACGTCCCGACCGGATTGACTGAGGCAAAGTGCATCAAGGCCATGCAGGTCAAACCGCGTGGCGACGCGCGAGCCGTCGTGCATCACTCTAATCCTTCCCTGGATGTAATGGATCCTGAAACAGGCGATTACAAGCGATTCAGTCAACTGACGGAGTACGCCATGGGCAAATGGGGTGAATTAATCCCGGAGGGTGTTTGCCGACAGATGCCTGCCGATTCACGCATCTTCTGGGACATTCACATGTTCCCTGGTGGTGTCGGTGCTTCAGCGCAAGGTCGGGAAGTTAAGGATAACGTCGTCGAAATGGGCATCTGGTTCCACGAAGACGAGTATGAAGCTACTGAAGAGCCCTATCGTCAGGACCTGAATGCCTATGTCATTCTTGACGGTTATGAGAATAATATGTTGATCATACCGCCTAATGGTCACACTATGACTCAGGGTTTTCACTCTTTCGACCACCCTGTACGTATCGACAGTTTCCAGCCCCACGGCCATCTACGCATGAACGCTGCAGCACTGGAAATTTTCTACCCGGAAACCGGTCGTACCGAACAAATCAGCCAGATTTCCAACTGGAGTGCGACTTGGCATCACAGCCATATCTATGAGCCGGATGCTGCGCCTCTGGTACCCACCGGAGCGGTGCTTGTAATAAAACAGTGGTATGACAACACGGCAGCTAATCCCAACAATCCCGACCCTGACCAGTGGGTGTATGGGGGGAGCCGTACCGGTGACGAAATGTCTCATGCCTGGATCGCGGTAACTCACCTCGATGATGAGGGCTATGAGCGTATAGTGGCCGAGCGCAAAGAGAAAGAAGAGCGCTCACTAGCGGGTAACGACTAAACCCGACTAGCTGAACGTTTGATCAATTAAAAAGGCCGATTGGAGAAATCCAGTCGGCCTTTTTGCTGGCAGCTTATGGCAGATTTTCGGGGATTTCCACTTTTTGTCAACGACTAAAGCAAGTACACTACAGAGTTGGAAGTTACGAATAGTTAATGTGGAATCTCAATACCAACCCCTGCTAAGAGTAAGAGGTATGGAAAATATGCAAACAATTCGAAGATTATTTGCTGGGCTGACAGGAGTGCTCCTGGCTTTAGCTTTTGTGAGCGCGCAAGCACAAACTCGTGACGTTACCTACAACAGTCATATTGCAAAAATCATGAATGAGAATTGCGTTGTCTGCCACCGGGAAGGCGGTATAGGACCCATGCAGTTTGAGACCTACGAACAAATACGCCCATGGGCGCCCCTGATACAGCTCCGCGTAGCCAATCGGGAAATGCCTCCCTATGCCTACGATCAGCACATCGGTATCCAGGACCTGCAAGGTGATTGGCGATTGGCCCAAGATGAAATCGATACTATCGTAGCCTGGGTAAACCAGGGATCACCTCTGGGGGATGTGGACATAGTCCCTCCCCAGCCCATCTTTCCTGATCCTGATGCCTGGAATTTCGCAGCAGACCTAGGCCTGCCTGATCTAATCGTACCATCCGTGCCTATGGATATTCCCGCCGATGGTAATGACCTCTGGAGCAGACATTTTGCGCCACTTCCGGTAACTAGAGACCGATGTTTGAAAGCTGTTCAGGTGAAACCAAGAGGCGATGCTAAGGCCGTAGTTCACCATGCCAATTCCCGCATTAAGTTTCCACAGGAAGATGGCAGCATGGAGCAATTCGGCATGTTAACAGAGTACGCGATGGGGAAATGGGGCGAGTTAATCCCGGAGGGTGTATGCCGATCTATTCCTGCCGGCTCGCTGATTGAATGGAACATACACATGTACCCGGGCGGCGTCGGCGCAACAGCTCAAGGCCAAGTGGTTAAAAACAATGTGGTGGAAATTGGTCTATGGTTTCACAACGAAGAGTATGAAAATAACGATGACCTCTATCGCCAGGATCTGAAGCAATACCCACTGAGGGAAGGCTACGAAAATGGAAATCTAATCGTGCCTCCGCATGGATACACTATGACTCAGGGTTTCCACTCTTTTGACCACCCTGTACGTATCGACAGTTTCCAGCCCCACGGCCATCTGCGCATGAACGCTGCAACGCTAGAAATTTTCTACCCGAAAACCGGTCGTACCGAACAAATCAGTCAGATTTCTAACTGGAGTGCGACCTGGCATCACAGTCATATTTACGAGCCTGATTTAGCACCGCTAGTTCCAGCTGGGGCGGTTCTCGTGATCAAACAGTGGTATGACAACACAGCAAACAACCCCAACAATCCCGACCCTGATCAATGGGTTTACGGGGGAAGCCGCACCGGTGACGAGATGTCTCATGCCTGGATAGCGCTGACTCACCTCGACGACGCGGGCTATGAACAACTGATCGCTGAGCGTAAAGCCAAAGAAGAGCGATCCGTAGCGGGTAACGATTAAGTATTTTAGTCTTAATTAAGATCTGAAAGCCGGATGGCTAACCATCCGGCTTTTTTATGCAAAATACTTTTACAACTGTGCTGTTATTACCGACTGTTTTTCACTATTCTTAACCGCTGCTTTTGAATGAGATAACAACAATGAAAACCCGTCGTGAAGTCCTACAAGGTTTAATTGTTTCAATAGGTGGAGCATCCCTACTCAACGCCTGTGGTGGGGTAGCACGAGTCGTCCCGTCCTCCTCAATGCGCTTCTACACTGAACAGGAACTAGCCCTGGTATCGCGCGTCAGTGACCTGATTATTCCGCGCACAGACACCCCTGGAGCATTGGATGTTGACGTGCCTGGTTTTCTTGATAGCCTAATGACGGAATGGGCCAACCAGGAGACCAAACAGAGCCACCATGAAGAACTTGAAGAGCTTGCGCGCATGTTGGGAGTTGATTTCGTGACACTCTCGCCAGACGCTTCAGAACAGCGGTTAGTTCTACTCGATGGCGAAGCTTTTGACGGCCGCCCCATCCATTATAGTGGTTATCGTTCACTGAAAGGCCTCATTACGCAGGCCTATTTTGCTTCGGAAGATGGTGCACTTCAGGAACAAAAATGGGTAGCAGTACCGGGAAGATGGGATCCTTGCATCGAAATTCAATAGTCAGAAACCATATTAATTGCAGTAATAGTGAGGACAGCAGCATTGACAGATTTTGATGCGATTGTAGTGGGTTCCGGAATGAGTGGTGGCTGGAGCGCCAAGGAACTCTGTGAACGCGGCCTGCGGGTGGCTGTGCTAGAGCGTGGACCGGAAATCAAACCAGAACGCGACTATGTCGATCAACTCCCACCCTGGGAACAAAAAAACCTGGATCGTATCTCCCAGGACGAGATTGCCCGACATTATTACAAGCAATATCCCGGTGTGGCCTACGCCGTGAAAGAATCCAACAAACATTTTTGGGTGAAAGATGACGAACACCCCTATGAAACCGTCGATGGTACTGAATATGACTGGTTACGCGGCTACCACACCGCGGGACGCTCCATTATGTGGAGTCGTCAGACCTATAGAATGGGCCCCCAGGACTTTACAGCTAACAAGGAAGAAAATATCGGTACCGATTGGCCGGTTCGCTATGATGAAATCGCGCCCTGGTATGACTACGTAGAGCGCTTTGCTGGTATTGCCGGTAACCGAGACGGACTGAAACAGTTACCTGATGGTGAATTTCAACCAGCCTTTGAGCTGACTTGTGCTGAAAAAGAATTCAAGGCCCGGGTCGAAACTGCCTATCCCGGCCGTAATGTGATCCAGGCCAGAGTAGCACACATCACCGATGTCACTGACGAGCAAAGAGCACTCGGCCGGACCAACTGCCAGTCCCGCAACCGTTGTCACTTTGGCTGTAGCTTCAAGGCCTACTTTTCTTCATTGCATGCAACGCTGCCAGCAGCCGAACGGACAGGCAACCTTACCATAGTGCACAACGCCATTGTCCAGTCAATCGAGTACGACGCTGAAACCAATCGCGTAACAGGGGTTCGGGTTGTAGATGCCGAAAACAACGAGCACCGCTTCTATTCTTCGCGTCTGGTTTTTTTGAATGCCTCAGCGATCGCTTCTGCCCTAATTCTGTTACAGTCCAAAACTTCAGCCTTTCCCAACGGCCTGGCCAATACGTCCGATCAAGTGGGTCGAAATCTAATGGACCATGTAAGTGGCGCCGGAGCCAATGGCCTCATTCAGGGGTTCGAGAACAAGACCGTATTCGGTCGCCGGCCTGGTGGCATCTATATCCCTCGCTACGCAAACATCACTGAACACGACAAGCCCTACAAGCGAGGCTTTGGCTACCAGGGTGGTGCTACCCCACTTGGTCATGCCAACGGCCAGAGTCCTGGCATAGGCCGAGCCTTCAAGGAAGCCCACGGTGCCCCCGGGCCATGGCGGGTATCCATCGGGGCCTTCGGCGAGCAACTTCCCAACCCAGATAATCGAGTAACGCTGCACCCCACCAAAATAGACAAGTGGGGTAATCCTTTGGCTCTGTTCAATGTGGCCTACAGCGAGAATGAGCGCGTCATGCTGGAAGAAGCCCGTAAAGACGCAGTGGCCATGCTAGAAGCAGCGGGCTGTACCGAAATCAATTCTTCACCAGTGAACCTGACTGTACCCGGTAACCGCATACATGAGATGGGCAGCGCTCGAATGGGACGTGACCCAACCACTTCAGTGTTAAACGGTTGGTGCCAAACGCACGAGGTACCGAATCTGTTCGTTACAGATGGTTCGTTCATGGCATCTTCCGCATGCCAGAACCCATCACTGTCCTACATGGCGTTTAGTGCCCGAGGCGTGAAGTACGCAGTGGACTTACTGGAAGAAAAAGTAATCTAGCTCGTTTGAGAAACGGTACATAATAAAAAACCCGGCGACTTTTCAATGACCGGGTTTTTTATTGAGCTAGCTGAAAATTAGTTTGGGGCTGTCATTATCATACTGTGCTGCATCTCCATCGCCGATCGTGAACGGTTCCTTTCCGACTGGCCTAACTCACCAATAGCTGGTCCGCCCTGGTTGAAAATACCACCTCGCAAAGCGTTCAACAGGTAGTCCATGGTGTCAACCACATACAACTCATCGTTAATATACTGCTCTACCACTTCGTCGATAATTGCTTCACGTTCATCAACATCGGGATAGGCAATAATGTCTGCCAGGGCCGCTTCCAACATATTCAGGTTGTCAACGATGATAGCTGCTTGGGGCGCCTGACTGTATAGCTGTGGCGCAATTGCCGGCGCACTGGGCATCTCGGACGGTGGAGGGAACATGGTCATACCGGTATCGGAACCCAGTTTGCTTCGATAACGCTCTAACGTAGTAGGCACACTGCCAGCAAACTGCGGATCTACCTGACCGATGATGATTGCTTCCAATGAAGCAAGTTGCAGCCACTGGTTGGTCCACATTAGTCCACTCAAGCGAGGAAAAGCTGACTTAAGTCCATTCGCATAGGGATGAGCGAGGTACAAAGCAGCACTTTTGGGAGTAAGAGACACGGCGTGACGGGGATCGGAGGTCCTGTATTCCTCAATGGCTTCATCCACTGCGATACGCTTCTGATAAATGTTCATGGAGGACTCGGCGAATATGTCCCAAACTACCTTCTCGAATCCCCGACCGTGCTGTAACACTCGAGCCGAGTGCCTAGTCAGCGCATCGGAGTTCGCAAAAGCTTGTTCCGCATCAGCATCCGAGTGATCAGTCCTTAACAGATCGTAAAGCAGAGCTCGAGCCTGGATTTCCGACTCGCCGTAGGGACCGGTCATGGACGTCGACATGTCCATTTGGGCATCTTGTCCCGGACTGCTAGCCATCATTTCGTGCATATCCGTGTTGGCCATCATGTCCAGTTCCATTCGAAGCTCTTTGCGCGCTTCCTGGGTAGTCGGGTCGGCATTTATACTTGCCATGGTGTCAAATATCTCTGCCAGAGCGACATCGAAGGCGTTATTCAGACCAGCCAGTTCCGGGTACTCACTACGGAGGCTACCCGACTGCGCCATGGCTGTAGCGGAGAGAACTCCTGCTACCACAACAGCAGTGAACTTGTTTACACCATTAAGTCTATTATTCATTTATTCATTCTCCGAATCCTCGAAGTGTCGTATATTTTTGCGAGAGCAAAGCATAAGGACTCTCTTCTGCAAAGTCCACCTATAATAGGTGGAACGGGAGCCTGAAATCTTCGTAAACCATTGATTGTTTGCAACAAATTGTAATAGTCTCGAAACTAGTAGCACTAAAATATACACCTTCATTGCTATGGCACAATGTGTTTTAAGGAACCGTGCTATGAATATACTGCTGACTTCAGAACCGCCTCTAATAGCCGAAACCTATCCTTTATTTATCGACGAAGTTGAAGTCCGCGGGACCGGCCCGACGCACCAGAATAATGGCGTATTCTCCAGCGACCGGCACATCCCAAGAATGATTAAGTTTGCCAGGGATCACTATATAACTGCCCACACTAAGATCGTGGCTTTCATCTCCCAGCACGATAGTTAATTCACCAGAAACCACCACTACGAATTCATCATGTGTGTGCCAATGTAAGTCGAAGTGAGATCCGGCGGGGAATTTTGCATAGTAGGTGATGCCCCCCGTCTCCGGATCGGTTCCCTGGCGTGAGGTCTGAACGCCTATTGGGACACCATTTCCCCCACCCGGTTGCCCCCACTGGATTTCATCAAGTTCGATTACGAGCGGGTCGACCCTAAACTGCGTCACCGTGCTCTGTGAAACAGAAAGCACCGGGCTCACCAGCAACAGCGCTGTTATCGCTATAGTCATAACAAACCGAAATGTTTCCCTGCTGATAATCATGAATCAATCCTCATCTGCTCAGCTCATCGTAAATTGCCAAGATGCGATCCGGCGCCAACGGCCAGTTCAGGTCGGCTATGTCCAGCTCCTCCGTAACATTGTCACGGCTAATGGCGGCCTCTATCAACGCGTTGATTCGGGACACCAGGTGGTCGAACTTATCTCGAAAGATGCGTATGTCTGCCTTTGTCAGAATTGGCCCATGACCAGGAATAACGGTGTCAAAATCCAAAGACAGCAATCCATCCAGGGTTGCAGTCCACTCGGCTGCACTACCACCATTGGCATAGTCAATAAAAGGAGCCAGCGTAGTTCCATCAAGACGGTTACCCCAGATAAACAAGTCGCCGGTGTGAACCGTTTGTAGATCCGGAAAATAGATCACCGAATCACCGTCAGTGTGACCCCTTCCGAAATGATGCGCCTGTACCTCCACCCCACTCAGGAACACGCTAGTACGATTAGAAAAAGTAAGGTTTTGTGCTCCCATCTGTTCATTTCTGATGATGTTTGCCCTGGCATTCTCATGGCCGATAACTTGGGCTTTTGGCATGAAATCAGCGTTGCTCCCTGCATGATCGAAATGATGGTGAGTGTTAAGCACGTAACGTATAGGTTGATCAGTTACGGTACTTATCTGACGGGAAATGTCTCCGAAACTGTAAGAGAACTTGTTGTCGACAATTATGATGCCTTCGTTGGTAACTAACACGGCAACATTGCCCCCCGACAGTGCGCCATCGAATCCTGGAAGTATATAGAGCCCTTCTTTACCAGGAATTGGCCTTATCGTGAGCCGCTCCAACTGTTCTGTGGTTAGAGTAGGTCTTTCCTGAGCACTATTAACTCCCACCACGGAGGCAAGGAATAGCCCCTGTAGGGTCATTAACATCATTACTGTTTTTGTTTTCATAACTTAATCCTGAAATTGCTCTCACTCTTTCGTACTTATGCCATCGCTAGCCGATGGGGTCAAATCTGAAAACGTTATCTCCGCGGTGAGTCGGCACTGATGTACAATTCAAGCTCACCAGTATTGAAATAAAATCGACTCCTAAAATGCCGAGAAAGAAAACCACTGCCCTCAGGGGTGACCTCTCCCTTCTAAGCAGGGACCAGGGCTCGTTCACTGAGCTACAGGTCCAACTGTTGGTGGCTGTTGATGACTGCGGTTCGATTTCCGCTGCGGCCAGGAAGATCGGTATAAGTTACAAGACCGCCTGGGATCGCATCGACGCGATGAACAATATGTCAGACAAGCCATTGTTGCTCCGATCTGTGGGCGGCTCCCATGGTGGCGGCACGAGGCTAACGGAAGTGGGCCAGGAAATAGTGCAAGGATTTCAGGTTTTACAAAATGAACATAAAGCCTTTGTAAGTCAACTTGGGGAAAAGCTGCACACCATCAGCGACCTAGCAAGTTTCATTAAGAACACAACCTTGATCAGTAGTGCACGCAACCAGTACTTGGGTAAAGTGGTCGCCATAACACATGGTGCCGTGAATTCAGAAATAGAGCTGTGTATTAGTGATTCAGTGACTTTAATCGCACATATCACTAATGACAGCCTGAAAGACATGAAGTTAAAAAAAGGCAGTGCCTGCATAGCGCTGATCAAATCATCCTGGATATTGCTTAGCAAAGATATCGAGTTAAAGACCAGCGCCCGCAATCAACTCTTGGGGAAAGTCGCCAAGATCTTGAAAGGTCAGGTTAACAGCGAAGTGATTTTGGACATGGGAGATGAGAAATCAATTTGCGCAATCATAACAAACATTAGTGTGGACGAACTGGGCCTGAAAAAAGGGGACGATGCCTGTGCCCTATTCAAAGCTTCGAGCGTTATTTTGTTAAAAGCCTAAACTTGAATTAAATAGATCACTCACCGAAGAATAGCCACTGATTTGATCTGTAGCCACATCTGTTGACCTGGATGGATTCCCAGGTTATGTACAGATCGACGGGACACTCTAGCTATAATTATCGTTGCATCGAGACGCAGGCTGACCAGAGCCATGGCCTCGTGAATATCATCCCTGACTTCGATAACTTCGGCCTGAAGCAGATTGACGATGCTAGTATCTTCATGGGCTTCAAGTGCCAAGCTGACGTCACGCGCTAGGATGCGAACGCGAATAATGGAACCTATGGCGTCCCCTCCGTCGCGCACCCATAACTGGCCCCCGGAAAACTCAGCTCGCACCAGCTGCCACTGTGGGTCTCGCTCAACAATTCTGGCCTCAACAACAACACCACTGTCCTCACCGAGTTTAACAGGCAGATCCAGCCGAGAAAGGACATCGATTAATGATCCTTGAGCTACCACGCGTCCCTGAGCCATAACTACAAGGTAATTGGCAAGCCTGGCCACCTCATCAATGGAATGGGTGATATAAAGAATTGGAAGCGCAAATTCTTCCCGTAGCTTCTCCAGGTAAGGCAAGATTTCCAGTTTGCGCGCCAGATCCAATGACGCAAGAGGTTCATCCATGAGTAACAATCGAGGTTTGATTAATAGCGCGCGTGCGATAGCTACCCGCTGACGTTCACCACCTGACAACTGATGGGGATAGCGGTCAATGAGTTTCTCAATACCCATTAAGGAAACAATATAGTTATATTCCGCCACAGTAACTGCTGTGTCGGAACGCTTCATAGCGTAATCTAAATTGGCAAAGGCAGACAAGTGAGGGAACAGGCTCGATTCTTGAAACACATATCCCACTGGGCGTTTGTTGGTAGGAACAAAGATTTTTTCGTTCTGCCAAATTTCATCTCCTATATTGAGCTTCCCTTGAGCTACCCGTTGTAGCCCAGCGATACAGCGGAGCAACGTCGTCTTCCCAGACCCAGATTCTCCGAAAACTACAGTAATCCCAACCGCAGGCAGGTTCAGATCCACATCGAGCGTAAATTCATTTTGTTGATCCACGGAATAGCTGTGATGAAAAGAGGTTTCAATAAATTTGCTAGCGGGGACATTCATGAACCATACCTCATGCCCAGCACACGCGTTCTATCTTTGGCACCGTACACCAAAAGCAAAACCAGAAACGAAAATGCTAACATCCCCCCGGCTAGCCAGTGGGCCTGCCCAAAATCCAAGGCTTCGACATGGTCGAATATTTGCACCGAAACCACTCGGGTTTCACCAGGGATATTGCCGCCAATCATGAGTACTACGCCGAATTCGCCAACGGTGTGAGCAAACCCCAGTACCGAGGCGGTAAAGTAACCCGATTTTGCCATAGGCAGAACTACTGTGAAGAAACGATCCAAGGGACCCGCTCGCAATGTAGCCGCTACTTCAAGCGGACGTTCTCCTATCGCTTCAAAAGCGTTTTGAAGTGGTTGCACTACAAAAGGCAGTGAGTAGAAGACCGATCCAATAACAAGGCCCCAATATGTAAACGGCAGAGTACCTAAACCCATTATCTGGGTGAGTTGACCTATAGGGCCATCGGGACCCATGGCAATTAATAGGTAGAACCCGAGCACAGTGGGCGGCAAAACCAAGGGAAGAGCAACAAGCGCACTAATCGGACCTTTTAGCCATGACCGTGATTGCGCCAACCACCACGCAATGGGTGTACCTACTACAATCAATACCAGAGTGACAGTTACTGCTAGTTGCAGTGTTAACAAGATCGCGGTGATGTCTGCAGCGGAAAAAACCATATCACCTCATCTCTACCTGGTAGCCGAATGACTCAATTATTGCCCGACCTGGCTCACTGCGAATGAATTTAAGGAACGCTATTGCTGCTTGATTATTTGCACCCTTCCTCAACAGCACAGCATCCTGCCGTATTGGATTATAGAGATTAGCGGGTATGATCCAGCTGGAGCCGCTGGTGATTCGATCTTGCTGGAGCACTTGGGAAAACGCTACAAGCCCGAGTTCCACATTACCGGTGCTTACAAACTGATAAGCCTGAGCAATGTTTTCTCCCTGTATAATTTTGCCCTGAATGCCACTCACAAGACCCAGATTTTCCAGCGCCTCAATAGCTGCTATACCGTAAGGAGCTAAACGAGGGTTAGCGATAGCTAGGCGGCGAAAATTGTTCTGCTTGAGAACCTGACCGGTCGAATCAACTAAATTCGATTGAGACGACCACAGCACAAGCTTGCCAAGAGCGTAGGTAAAGCGGGATTCTTCAACCACTAATCCTGCTTTATTCAGAGCGGCCGGCTTGTCCTGATCAGCAGAGAGAAATACGTGAAAAGGAGCACCATTGCTGATCTGCGCGAAAAACCTTCCGGAAGAACCGAACACAGTTTCAATGAGATGGCCGCTTTCCATCTCAAAAACCTGCTCCAGTTCTTTAATGGCTCCAGAAAAATTGGAGGCTACCGCGACTAAGGCTATTTCCGCTCTAACTGGTCCTACCATTAGGCTAGTCACTATACCCAGCAGCTTTACGTATTTGCTCATAGCCCTTCCACGGCCCATATATCGTTATATAATAATTTATATAACGATATGCTACAACCCTTTGTTTAAGGAAGTTAAGCGCTATTTCTAATGGGGTTTTCATGGATATTCCTGGTATCGAAAAAAGCGAAAATACTGACTTGAAAACGTTAACAAAACTCACTGGGACGCTTTACTCCTTCGCCAAATTTGTTTCCCAGCACTTATTCGATTCCATAAAATTAGTGCCTCTGACCTCGTTATTTGTTAAGGTTTTCCGGTTAATCACTAACCACAGGAGCGGTACCCAGTCCCAGCTTACGGTGAGCGAATGCGTAATCTTTTGCAGGAACTAAAAAAGCGCAAAATCTATAGAATTGCTCCGCTTTATACAACGGTAGCCTTGGTCGCAGGCTGGCTGACAGGCGATATTATGGCGCAGCCTGCGTCAGAGTATCGCTCTCTGGTTGATCAGTATTGCGTTACTTGTCATAACCAGTCGATTATCGATAGCCCATCAGAACAAGCAGACGCTCTAACTTCACAGTTACGCGCTGTCGGTTTGGCACTCGATAGTCTCGATCTGTCCACAGTGGGAGCTGACAGCCTTCACTGGGAAAAAGTTGTGCGCAAGCTACAAGCCGGATTGATGCCGCCCGCCGGTATGCCACGACCCGAACAGGCGACGCTGGATCGTTTCCGTAATTGGCTCATCTCAGAACTCGATAGCGCTGCCACGGTCCATCCGGAACCAGGACGAACAGCAACGGTTCACCGACTGAATCGAGCTGAATATCACAATGCCATCCGTGACCTCTTAGCTCTTGAGATAGACGTTGATGATTTCCTCCCAGCTGATGATGCGGGCTATGGCTTTGACAACATCGGCGGCGTACTGCGGATGTCACAGGCTTTGTTGGAACGGTACCTGGATGCAAGTCGAACCATCAGCCGCATTGCGGTCGGTAACCCGCCGTCAACAACCTTCTCAGAAACATTCCGAACCGCACAGGATGAACAGCAACATGAGCGGGCCACCGGCATGCCTTTCGGTACGCGTGGCGGGATGCTCGTAGCCTACCTGTTCCCACTTAATGCCGACTATGACCTGCGTGTCCAACTGGGCGGCACCCGCGGGTTGCGGGATGAATATCGTCTTGAGGTGATAATTGATGGTGAACCTATTGAACTGATCAACGTGGAATCTGGTTCCCCCATCGAGCTACGAGTGCCGATAGAGGCTGGCCCGCGAGACATCGGGGTGGCATTCTACCGCAATCCGCCGGTGCTGGTTGAGCAGGTCCGGCAACGGTTCCAGAACCCTCGCACAGCAGGGAACACCGGAGGACCCGGTGGAAGAATGCCGTTCATCAATAGCCTCACCATTGCAGGTCCTTATAACTCTCTTGGACCAGGTATCACCCCCAGCCGCAATAAAATCTTTACCTGTCAACCGATGGTAGCTTCCCAAGAAACGGCATGTGCGCGCGCACTCCTGTCGGATTTAACACGTCAAGCCTATCGCAGGCCAGTCACTGATGATGATGTTGATGTGATACTCGACTTCTACGACAGGGGCCGGGCTGATGGTGGTAGCTTCGCAAACGGAATTGAATTGGCTATCCGGCGCCTGCTCGTCAGCCCAGAATTCCTAGTAAGAATCGAGGCTGATCCGATCAACATTGCCCCTAACACTCCATATAAAATCACCGATCTCGAACTTGCCTCCCGTTTGTCATTCTTTCTATGGAGCAGCATCCCGGACGATGAATTACTTCTGCTGGCCGAACGTGGAACGTTAAGCCTGCCATCAGTACTAGAGCAGCAAGTTAGGCGCATGCTCGCTGACCCCCGCTCTAATGCGCTAACCAAAAACTTCGCAGGTCAGTGGCTCCAACTCAGAAACCTTGCGACCCTCGTGAGACCGGGTGAACCGTATGCCGTCGCATTCGACGAAACACTGCGACAGGCGATGATCACCGAAACAGAAATGTTTTTTGACAGCCTACTCCAGGAAGACCGTGGAGTTCTTGAGCTATTGACAGCTGACTACACCTACCTGAACAGCCGCCTGGCTGGACACTACGACATACCCAATGTCCAGGGCTCACATTTCCGCCGCGTGGTGTTACCGGCCAACAGCCCTCGACGCGGATTATTAGGGCAAGGCAGCATCTTGACGCTGACTTCCCACGCGATTCGCACCTCACCAGTGCTGCGCGGCAAATGGATTTTGAACAATATCCTTGGGAATCCGCCACCGGACCCGCCGCCAAACGTTCCAGCACTCGACGATAGTAAGACTCAGGCCAAAGTGGCCACAATGCGTGAGCGTATGGCTGCCCATCGAGAAAACCCCGTCTGTGCTGCTTGCCACGTTGTGATTGACCCCGCTGGTTTCGCCCTCGAAAACTTCGACGCTATCGGCCGTTACCGAGAGGTCGATGAGTGGTTCAACCCTATCGATGCCTTCGGAGAGCTTCCTGACGGTACCAAATTCAACGGTGTAGTAGAGCTGCGTGCAGCATTGGTCGAAGAGCCATCAAGATTCGTGAGCACTTTTACCGAGAAATTGCTAACCTATGCGCTGGGTAGAGGAGTCGATCACTACGACATGCCTGAGATTCGTAGAATCTTGAATGAATCGGCAACCGGTCGTTACCGTATGCAGTCTATTATCATTAGCATCGTCAACAGTTACCCTTTTCTGCATAGGAGATCTGGATCATGACGTTCATTACCAAAAAGGCCTTACCGCGCCGGACGGTACTGCGCGGTATGGGAAGCTTGGTGGCACTGCCTTTGCTTGGAGCAATGGTACCTGCGCTCACTGCCACTGGTCGTACAGCGGCTTCTCCGATCTCGCGCCTTGGCTTTTTCTATGCGCCGAACGGAATGTTCCTGCCGAACTTCCATCCCACTGGGAATGGCGGACGTGACTACAAGATCACCCGGATTCTAAGCCCGCTTAAAGATTACCGAGAGCAAATGATAGTCGTCAGCGGATTGAGCAACAACGGGCTGGTGAGCCCCAACGAGGGTGGCGGTGTGCATACCCGCGCCCATGGTGGCTGGCTGAGCGGTGTGCTACCCAAACGCACCGAAGGTGCCGACATCGAAGCCGGTAAGACTGTGGATCAATTTGCCGCTGATGTGCTGGGTAAAGACACTTCCCTTCGGTCATTAGAGCTGACCACAGAATCCAACTTTACCGTTGGCAACTGTGAGAACGGTTACAGTTGCACCTACCAGAACTCGACTTCTTGGCGCTCTCCTACTACACCCCTATATCACGAACGAGATCCACGCGTGGTGTTCCAGCGACTTTTTGGCGACGGCGGCAGCGTGGAAGCACGCCTAGCCCAGATGCAGACGGACCGTAGCATCCTAGATTCGGTAACCGATAGTATCAATCAACTCGAGCGTAAGTTAGGCCCAAGTGATCGGGTCATGATGGAAGAATATCTCGACGCGGTCCGAGAAATAGAACGCCGAATCCAACGAACCGTGCAGAACAATGCCTCAGGGCCACTTCCGACTGCTCAACAGCCGGCTGGTCTCCCCGACACGTACGAGGAGCACGTGGATACATTGTTTGAGATGCTAGTTCTGGCCTACCAAGCCGATATCACCCGAGTAAGCTGCTTTCAGATGGCCCGTGAGTTAAGCGGCCGGACTTATCCGCATATTGGCGTGCCGGAGGGGCACCATACGGTGTCTCACCACCAACTCAACCCCCACAACATTGAGCAGTATACAAAGATTAATATCCATCAGGTCTCACTGTTTAGCAAGTTGATCGAACGTATGCACAACACACCCGACGGTGACGGTTCCCTTTTAGACCACAGCATAATGATGTACGGAACGGGAATGGGGGATGGCGATCACCATACGCCTTATAATCTGCCGGTGATTCTGGTAGGCGGTGGCAGCGGGAAAATGAAAGGCGGTCGGCACATTAAATACGCAATGCACACGCCGTTCATGAACCTTGGGCTAACGCTTCTAGACAAAGTGGGCGTGCAAGTCGACAGTATCTCAGATAGCACCGGGTTGTTAACAAATCTTTAATGTTTTATCCGCATAACCCATATATCTACACAAGACAAACCAAAGGTTGGTCGGTAATGAGAAAAGTGTTTTTTTTCATGGCAATATGGTTTTGCGGCTCTGCCGCAATCGCTGCTCCTCAAAAAATTGGGATAGTGGACCTGGTTCGAAATGATGATATCGAGGCTGTGCGCGCGGCCCTCGATGCTGGAGCTGACGTTGACGCAAAATCACCGGACGGTGCCACAGCGTTGCAGTGGGCTGTGCACGGCGATCAAGAGCCAATGGTTGAGCTGCTGCTCGAAGTAGGAGCCAATGTAAGAATTACGAATCATTATGGTGTAGGCGCAGCATCACTGGCGGCCGAGAATGGGAATAGCATAATTCTTGACCGTCTACTTGCGGCTGGTACCAATCCAAATCAAACAATGCCGGGCGGTGAGACACTTCTGATGACTGCAGCCCGGACTGGCGAGCCAGAAACCGTACGGACTCTTCTAGTCTATGGAGCCAATCCAAATAGGAGGGAAACCACTAGAGGTCAGACGGCGCTGATGTGGGCGGCCGCCAACAATAACGCAGCAGCCATCCAGCTGCTTGCAGAGCACGGCGCCGACATCGATGCTAAAACTGACAATCCATCTCGGAGTGCAGATAGTCCCTTCGCATACGCTCCTCCCACTGGCTTTTCACCGCTAATGTTCGCAGTTCGTGCCGGGCATATCGAAGCCACGCAAGCACTGCTGGATGCCGGTGCAGATGTCGATAACACCGTATCGGATGGACAGAGCGCGTTGGTAGTAGCGACAGCCAACGCTAACTGGGAGCTAGCAGCCTATCTACTTGATCGTGGCGCTGATGCCACGGCGGCAAAAGCTGGTTGGAATGCGCTGCACCAGGCAGTGCGAACCCGCCGTATGAATCTTGCTTTTGGGACACCTGGCCCGTTTTCGTCCGGAACCCTCGACAGCATTGACCTAATGCGGAAGCTTTTGGAAGCCGGGGTCAACGTGAACGCTCGTATGACACGAAACGGCATGCGGGACGGTCAGCGTAACCGCTTCAATCGGCTCGGAGCCACTGCCTTCATGCTGGCAGCCAAAGTAACCGATGTCGAGGCGATGAGACTTCTACTTGAGGCAGGTGCTGATCCGACAGTACCGACGGCCGATGGCACCACCCCTTTAATGGTCGCCGCTGGTCTGCACATCTGGAATCCGGGCGAGGATGGCGGTTCGTTTACCGGCCAGGAAGAAGAGGTCTTAGAAGCGGTACGGATGAGTCTAGATGGCGGTAGCGACATTAACGCACGGAACTATCGTGGCGAAACTGCCCTACACGGAGTTGGCTTCCGGGGGGTAAATATCGTGCTCGACTACCTCGTGAAGCAGGGAGCTAACCTGGCGGCACTGACGGACGATGGTTGGTCGGCACTAGCGATCGCACGAGGACTAAGCTACACGGACTTCTACAAATCCCAGTTACACACGGCGGCCCGTTTCGAGGAACTGATGCGAACTGCAGGCCTCGATACAGAAGGAGCGGAACACCGAGTACCGGGCTCCGTCTGCTACGATTGCCTGCAGACCAGAATCGATCAGATCCAAGCTGTGACTACACGAGATAAGTGGATGGAAGGTAACTTCGATCCGACTAACCACGATATTCAAATGCTACCTTTCTGGAGCTGGCTACCTTATCCAGACCCATCGCAAAATTCTACGCGTCAGTTATCGCCACAATAAAAGAGAATGGGGCCAGACCACTTTACCCAAAATGAAATCATTGTTTTCAAAAATGGGCCAGAATAAAACAACCTGGCTCCATTTTTTGCTTATCTTAAACGTGAGCGTCTTATCAGCAACCGTGGTTCAAGCGCAAAGTAGTTCCCCAGTCAATCGCATAATTGAGAATCTGTTTCGAGATAGTCCTGCCATCGGTACGTTCACGCGAACTCCAGAGATGGACATCGACTTTACTGTTATAGACGAGCAGTACGGGGAATTCGATATTAATGATGTCCGCAAAGCTCTAGTCGACATGCGAGTTAACAATCGGTCGCCTATCGTCGCTCCCATCGTGCGTATTCCCCTAGCTGCGCGTGATGCGCCACAGGATGTGGTCAGGCAGCTTCTCGATGCAGGTGTGTTCGGCATCATGTTTCCTGACATCGAGACCCAAGAACAGGCTACGGCGGCAATCAGCTCTATGCGATTCCCTCAAACGGCAGACGCGGATCAGGTACCTCCAGGATTGCGTGGATCGGGTTCCGGTTCGGCACCTGGGTACTGGGGAGTGAGCGAAGAGGAGTACCGCACGCTGGCGGACGTCTGGCCATTAGACCCTGCCGGAAAGCTGGTAGCAATGATTCAGATCGAATCTCTAACTGGAATCAGAGCCCTCAATGAAATTCTAGAGGTTCCAGGTATTGGGGTAATTTTTCTGGGCCCTACCGACCTTGCCAGCTCAACTGGTGCGGAGGGACCCAATGCTCCAACCGTCGAGGCGCTTGTTCAGGAGGTCCTTCAAGTGTGTCTGGCCCGGAATATTCCCTGTGGTTATCCGATAGTGGCTACCTCGCACCAAGAGGCCGAACGCGAAACGGCGCGGCGATTAGCCGAAGGCTTCAAGGTCCTAGCCGTCATGACCAGAGCACAATGAAAAGGGAAAGATAACCAAAAATAGAAAGCAGAAAAACAAAGAACCAGCCTGTCCATGTTTTTCAGCACCCACTCCCTTTATTCCCGCTCTTGACTTGACGAGCAGTATTCTCCAAGCTTTGGGACATTGTGTCCTTACTTGAGAACCGAGTACTAAAAATAATCCTATGCGTCGGAGGTGGCACCCTCCTCCTGGCGTCGGTGGCAAGTGGGCAAGAAACTCGGGTAGATGCTCCTATACCCCATTCTATAGGGCAGAGTGTCTCTCCTTCGTTCGAGGGCTGGTATCCAAATCCGGATGGTACCCGAAGTCTGGTTTTCGGTTATTTCAACCGAAATTACGATGAACATCTTAACTTGCCCATAGGACCAGACAATCGCTTTCAGCCGAGTCCCGAAGATCGAGGTCAACCTACTCACTTTAACCCGAGACGCCAGACAGGGATTTTTGCGGTTGTGGTACCAGCTGACTTCGGTGACCAACAATTGAATTGGTCTTTAACAGCCGGTGGCGAAACTATAACGATTCCAGGTCATCTGAGACCTGAATGGGAGATTACCGCGCTTAAAGAAGTGACCAGCGGTAACACACCACCAGTAATCAGGTTCGGTGGTCCTGAGGCTTCGCCTGGTCAAGGCCCTCTAGGCGTTCAATCTGACCCACTGAAGACGGTTGTCGGCGAGCCGACTATGATCACGGTCTGGTCGATTGACGATGGGGTGCGAAAATCGCAGGCTGCTGCGCGGCCGGCTCGATCTGGTGTGGTCTGGAGCAAGTATCGGGGAAGTGGCTCCGTGGAGTTCGATGACCAAACGCCCAGGATAGAGGAAGGGAAGGCTACCACCAGCGCCACCTTCAGCGAGCCGGGAAATTACGTCCTACGTGTGTTGGCTTGGGATGATTCTGGTGGTCAAAGCGCTATAATGGCAGGTGGTTTCTTCTGCTGTTGGACCAATGGTTTCATCACGGTGCAGGTAGACTAGATAAAGAGGGCTCGCTCCCCAACGCACTATCTGCGGGTATGGAGAAGGAGATTACAATGAAAAAAATGAAAAGACTTCACATTGTTTGGGTCAGTTTGGCAACAGGCGTTATTTTGCTATTTTCCGCAGGTATCTCAACTGGCCAAACAGAAGACGTGACCTTCAGTCGTGACATTGCACCGATTCTGCAGCAGAGGTGTCAGGATTGTCACAGACCAGGGCAGATGGGACCGATGTCACTCGTAACCTATGAGGAAGTTCGACCCTGGGCTCCTTTGATCAAAACAAAAGTTGTCACGCGAACGATGCCACCGTGGCATCTTGACAAGACAGTCGGCATTCAGGAATTTGAAAATGACGTCTCGCTAACAAATGCAGAGATTGACAAGATAGTTCGTTGGGTCGATGCCGGTGCACCACGTGGCAATCTCGAGGATATGCCTGCAGCTATGGACTGGCCCCAGGATGAGCTCTGGCGTATGGCTGAACGCTACGGTCGTGAACCTGATCTAATCATTAAATCTACACCTTGGACCGTGAGTGCACAGGGGCAAGACCAGTGGTGGACGCCGATCATCGACACTGGTCTTACCGAAGACCGTTGGGTGACTGGTATGGAAGTACGGCCAAATATGAAGGGTCGTCGCGTAACACATCACGCCGTAATATATCTGCAGCAGAGGGAGGAACCGGGAGATTTTGAACCCGTTGTAGACGTCCCTGGCCGTGGCAGTTATCTGACCGAATTTGCTGTCGGCAAGATTGGCGACGTGTTTCGCGAGAATACCGGGAAACTCATGAAGGTCGGATCACGTATAGCCTTCGACAACCATTACCACTCGGTAGGCGAAGAGATAACATCACAAACAGAACTGGGAATCTGGTTCCACCCTAAGGGATATGTACCGAAGTATCGTGTTTACTCCAACGCGCTAGGCGTGCAGCAAGCAATGACCACGCTGGACATTCCGCCCGGCAAAGTGACCACGCATCATGCTTATATACCACTGAGAGCACAGGCGAGGATCGAGAATTACCAGCCACACATGCATATCCGAGGCAAGGCGATGTCAATGGAAGCGATTCTTCCCAACGGACAGGTACAGATGCTGAACCATGTGGCTAATTTTGACTTCAACTGGCATGTGAATTACGTTTACACTGACGATTCAGCGCCCGTGCTACCTGCCGGCACAATCCTTCATATTACTGCATGGCATGACAATAGCATCGACAACCGCGCGAATCCGGACCCAACTCAGTGGGTGGGCTGGGGTCAGCGCAGCTTCGACGAAATGTATCACGCTCATGTGAACATGACGTATTTAAACGACGAGGACTACGAGCAGATTATCGCCGATAGAAGAGCCCTGCAACGATAGGGCCAACAGGAGACGAAGGCATTAAATTTCTGGAGCAATGGCCACAAAGAAATTTAGTGCCTCCATTCCAGCCTTTTATGGAAAGGAGAGTAGTAACCTAACGCTAGTACTCTGTCCATTTAATCTTCATGGGTTTAGGATCAATTTTTGTACCCGCCAGTTGTTCATGTCTGCCACATACAATACATCTTCCTGTGAACAATCCAGCCCGTGAATCCAGTTAAACTGGCCGTCTCGGCGTCCAGACTTACCTAGCCAGCCAAGAATCGTGCCATCAGTACTTATCTTGTAAATACGGCCGGGTTCATTATCCGCCACGTACAGATACTGAGGCGTCGAATTACTAATACACATTGCCCAGGGTTGTGTTTCGCGGACCTGCCGGTTGGGATTGCGTGCCGCAAAAGGTGGCTGATAGTCTGGCGGATAAGGTAAGTCCAGTGTAATTATCCTCTGGAAATTGCCATCAGTGTCAAACACCTGGATTCGGCGGTTACTGCGATCCGCAACATAAATGTTATCGTTACGATCAATCTGCATAGCGTGGGGAAGGTTGAACTGACCAATGTTTGAACCAAAGGAACCCCAGCCCATCAAAAAATTACCGTCACGATCGAACTTGGCCATACGGGAATTAACATAGCCGTCACTGATATAAATGTTTTCATCGCTATCCCAAGAAACATCAGTAGGACCTCCTAGATAACCACCAAATGCCCTCGCTTCCTCCTGGGTGGCTAGCTCCACATCCCCGTGGTAGCCCTCCTCACGCCGACCCAAATTCATGAGTACGTAACCCTCGGGGTCGAACTGGATAACCGTGTTAGCCGCTTTATCTACGACCCAAAGATTATCATATTGATCAAACCGGACCTGGTGAGCATAGGCGATACCGTATACACCCTTGCCAATTTCTCGGAGAAAACGGCCATCACCATCGAACTCCAGAAGCTGGGTAGTAGAATTCGACCAGATAGGCCCAGCATTTGCGCTTCCCGGATGATTTAACACAACGATGTTACCTTGGGAATTCACCGCTACACCCAGTACTTCACCAAGATTCATATCCGGTGAGTACTTCAGAAAATTGGGAACAGTCTCAAAAGGAATCTCAAGTATGGATTGCTGGGCTAACACAGGAGACATTGTAAATAGCATCAGTAGGATTTTTAGCATTCGCATAATGGCTTACCTCCAAGATTGAGCTGGACAAGGAAAACGCTTTTCCTCGTCGAGTCAGGGAATTTTATTCTTATTTACCGGTTTCAAAAAAATTAGCAGAGCACCCTTATAAAGCAAGCATCACCAACCCGGCTATAACTAGCCTCGATGCAAATAATTTGGTTAAGTGCTTAGTCATGCGAAATTGTCAAATCTAGTACTTAATCAATAGAGGGTAAAAAGCAGGACCAGTTACAAAATTTGTATTTTGCCTTGCTCCTGCTGTTTACAGATGGACTAGTTTATTGCTTTCAATACTTCCCGGGTTAAGCCCCAACGGTCAAACCCTTGTCGCCCATAATCGAGGCCGCGGCGAACGATCACCATATCGTGGGAAGGTACAATAACGGAAAACTGACCACGGTTGCCGGAAGTAGAATAGGCATCCTTTGGCACGTCGTCTCTTCCCTCTGGCACCAGCCACCACTGACCGCCATATATGCTACCAATACTTTTTGTTGCAGGGGCAGGTGTGCGAACGAAATCAATCCATTCTTCGGAAAGCAACCGTTCACCATTCCATATACCGTTACCAAGGTATAACAAACCGAAACGAGCCAGGTCCCTCGCATTAGTATAAATCTGACTACTCATCACGAAGTCACCAAACCGATCCGTGCTGACAAGAGTGTTCCGCATACCAATTTTGTCAAGCAGCGCTTTACGTGGGAACTCTGCATACGCCTTTTCGCCACCCAAAGCCAGCTTCATGGCGTATACGCCGAGCAGCGTGTCATAATTTTCGTAGTCCCAATACGTGCCAGGTTCGCGTATCAACGCTCGGCTTCTAGCTCCTACAACTGAACTTGATCCCGCCCAGTAAGACATTCCTGAGCCAGTAGCATACTCTAGGCCGCGGTTGTCCACAGTTTCCAATCCACTGGACATATTAAGCACATGACGAAGTGTAATCTCATTGCGTGGATCGGTCTCCGGTGAGCGGGCATTAGGATACCAATCAAAACCGAGTGGCTCATCGAGAGCTAACCTGCCTTCATCTACCAGCATGCCAATAAGAGTGGAAGCAATGCTCTTGGCAGTAGACCAAGTACGAGTACGCGTAGTCACATCGAAGCCCGGCGCATAACGCTCGTGAATGATCTGGCCGTTATAGACCACTACAAGACTCAACGTGACCTGCTCTGGAGACTCGCGGTCAAAGGCCCAATTCGAAGCCGCCAAAAGTTTCTCTTCATCCACATTAGCGGGAAGACCAGTGCTCTCGATAAGATCACCATCTGGCCAGGGAATTTGCGCAGGATCACCGGGCGGATACGGCAGAGTCAATTCAGGTAACCGATCGATATCTTCCAGTGATTGGTCCGGGGGTAAAATCACGCAACCGATTCCCTCCCTGAATGCAGCTCGCATTACCGGTACCGCCCCCGGCGCGCCGATGGCCACGGCGCGGCGATCCCAGTTTACCTCGTAATCTCCTCCTTCAGAGGTACCGATCGGCTCACGGAAAAAGGCAAGTTCCTGTTCGAAGATCTGCTCGAGCGAACGGTTGGAGGTAAACAGCCCATTACACATAAAAATTGCTTGCTGACCCCGCCGGACCATGTCCCGCTGATGCTGCCAGTAATCGTAAGTTTCCTCCTGTTGGGCGACCGCTAAAATCGGTATCAGGAGCATTATATTTAATATTGTTATTATGAGGCGCTTCATAGGAGGGCCCTCCTTTTTTGGTATCCAGAGCATAAAAGCTATCTTGACATAAGTCTACGGCAAAAAAGTAGTAACACACGCTTTACGGTGAAACGTATCACCAGGTGCCAGCACTGCATAACTCTATTGAAACTATTTCGAATTGCTGTCGTGGGGAAAATGCATCCACCCGGTGATAATATATTTCTTACCTGTGTTCAGTACATCTCCAGCATGTGAATGGGTCCATTCCGCTGGCCAGATGAGTGTCTTCCCTTTTGTTGGTTGCACTTTCAGGTTCTGATGCACAAAGGTGGTACAACCACCGTCAATCACATCGTTTAAGTAGGTCATCCAAACAAGTACTCGGAAGGAATTCACGATCGAGGTTCGTTCCGTGTGTTCCTGTTTGAAATGGCCGCCTGAAAGATATCTCTGAATGTTGAAGGAACTTAAGTCCACGCGTGGCAATATGGATGCCAAGAAAGGAAACTGCTTTAGATAATCTTTGTGGAAATCGTACAAAACATCTATATAGTCCTTAACTGATTCGTACTCTGGCTTTTTGAGATCTCTCGGGTGTATGGTGACATCGGTAGAGTTTTTAGTCTCAACGTTGACCCCACCTGCCGATGCCCCGGGCTCGTGTTTCTCCTGATGATTCTCGAAAAACTCGATCAGGGCATCACAAATGGATTCCTGTTCGATTTGCCAAGACCCTATAAAATGCGGACTCGATCCTTCAATTTCTATTCGTTTCATACAGTTGGTCCGTGCTTTATTGATACGCCTTCTTTACTATCAAATGAAATGATTCCAAAACCTTCTTGCTTCATTTGCAGCCCTGCCTCCAGCCTACCAAGTGCGCATACGGCATTTCCCTTAAAGGCAAGCACGTCTTCACTATCTGGTTTGATTTCTAAGGCAGCGTCGTAGGCGTGAATTGCTTCACTGAATTTCTTGAAGTAGACCAAGATATCGCCCAAGTTTACATTAAGCCTGAACCTAAGATCCTTATCTGAAAGGCCGGGCCTATGATTCTCTAATTCCAATGCTTTTGAGAAGTCTCTAAAAGCCCCTGTATAGTCTCCAAGCTTTTTTTCAACAAGCCCGCGGTTACTAAAGGCCAGGGAATTGTCTGGGTTTAACTGGACCGCGCTAGTGTAACTCTTCTTCGCATCCTCATAACGATGTAAATCTTCCAGCAGGGTACCCCTGTTATTATATGCTTCGAAGTAACCCACCTTTAAATTTATCGCTTGGTTATACTCATGTAGTGCCTTGTCTAAATCGCCCTCTATTCGAAGCGATTTTGCATAGTTGAAATGAATGAAGGCAACATTAGGAGAGATATTGGTGGCTTTCTCCAGATGTTCAAGTGCTGCTTCATGCTGATCAAGTTCTTGCAACGTGACGCCAAGATTATTTCTGGCTTCTACGTAATCGGGATCGGCTTTAACTGCTTGCTTGAACCTTTGAAGAGCCTCTTCCTGATTCCCACGTTTCTTGATAATAAGCCCTAGATTGTTATATGAATCCGCATATTCTGGTTCGACCCGTATAGCTTGTTTGTAGGCCTTTATCGCTTCTGACTCGCGGCTCTGGCAATTAAGTACCACTCCTAGCATATTAAGAACAAACCCTGATTCCGGATAACGATTCAACAACTGCAGGCAAAATTCTTCGGCTCCTGAATAATTCCCTGCGTCATAGAGATTATAAAGGGAATCGGTTTCTGCCTTTGATGGGTTTCTTAAATCTATATTTGCCATAACCGAAACACATTTAAATCGAGAATAGCAAGAATAAAATCCCTACTCTAACCAGTCCAGAACTGATACTTATCTAACTTCAACTGTCACTTCAGCAGATCGAGTATAAGCGCCGTCATCAGCGTAAGCCCGCAACACGTAAGTACCAGGTTGGCTAAAAGTTGCTGTAGTCATCGTTTCCTCTCCGGTTGCAGTCAGCGCTGTAACCGATGAGTCAAAATGCACTTGGCCTGGCGCGCGGTACATTATCCAGGTAAGCGCCAAACCAGTTTCGTCGGCAGCGATGTAATTGACCACACTCTGAGATTTGGGAGAATTTCGGCCAATACCACCACCAACTGTTGGAAGATTATTTGGAAGGGATTCCATCACTCTCCGCCGGCCTCGGTCATAAGGTCCTGGGAGTCCGTCATCGCTTGCGAAAGCACGCAGCGTAAGTGGTCGCCCGATATTAGCCGAGAGCTGACGTTCTACACCAACCATACGGACAGCCGGAGGTTGGTTTGCATATTCAATTTCAGTACGACCACTGGTACCGCGACCACGATTAGCTCCCCATACTCCTTGATCAACTGCCCAAATGTTTTCTCGCTCAAGCGTACCTACTGCGGTTCGTGTCTCGCCATTGTGGGTCACCGACCACACAAGCTCTTTACCGACAAAACCCGGTTGGACTTGGACGCCGAATACGAACTGTTGCCGTCTCGGGTAAAAATAAGTTGGCTGGCCCTTGTCCAGAGGACCTGGATCGCCAAGAATCAGGCTTTGATCTATTGGACCTGCTGTTTTTACACCATCCGCTACTTGGAACGAATTATTGATGCCGATCGGTACGTTAGGCGTTTCATCATAGTTTCGGTTAAGGTATCCGAACCACATGGTGTAACTTCCATCGGAGTTCCTCTCAAACCCCTCGTATATCGGTTGTACACTCTGACCAAATCGGTGTAGCGTCTGCGAAGACGCTATGCTGATAGATAACAAACACAACACAGTCACAGTTGTACTGAAGACTACACGTCTGCTTCGACTTAGCTCCATCGACCGGCTCCTTTTTATCCTTCTTATGTTTCTTTTGTTTGGTTATTGGTTTGTTTTTTAGTCCTAATTTTATTCACTGCCGGTATTCAATTGAGACTGTCGCGCCTTTACCGCCTCCTCAAAATCTTCGTCGGCCAGCTCGTAATAGCTAATCCAAGAAAACGACATGTCATCCGTCGACCGTTGTCCAAAACCAACCCAATTACGAGTATCACCAGCCCAGGGATTACTAGCGGAATTGTTGTACCAACTGGTTACATGCAGCATCGAGCCCTTTGGTATCAGCGGTTGCACTTCCTCCGAGTAGTGGTAGGCAATATGCCAACCAAAATCCCAGTCTGCACAACTTAGAGTCTGCCGACGATTGTCCTGATAAATCACTTCAAGACACTGCCTGGTACCCAGGTTGTGGAGGTGCGGTTGAAAAGTAGTGATTCTTATATTTTTATCGAGGAACTCATAACCATCAGTGCGAATCGAAGCTTCGCCACCAGGCAGATCTAAATCCTCATTATCCGCCATATGGGACCTAACCAATACGTTTTCTGGTTCTTCGCCTTCCGGGAGGAACCACAATCCCAACCTGGTTCGATCTGTGTGATCCAATCCGTCGGGACTCGAAGCATAGTGGACATTCCAGTTTAGCCTGGTGCCAGCTTTGATCAATTGACCTGTTCCTGGTGGATTAATGTCGGAAGTCTTACCGAGAGCATACTCGCTAAGGAATCCACCACCTCCTTCGGGGAACTCCATAGAGGTGACCGCATGGTGAACCACTGGAAACCCATCGGCAGTCGGCTTGGTTTCAAAAGCTTTAATCCAACGATCTTTGGTCAACCCTGTATCGCTGTAGAAAGTCATCCACCAGTTAGGACCATCAGCCGGTACAGTAAAAGGCTCAGGAATCGGAATGACAAGATCGGGCGGGCGACCCATCTCATCTTCGAGAGTCCAGGCTACATCGTTTTCAAAAATTGGCACAGGTGGGATACTGTCCGGATCTCCTTGTGCTGCACCACTATCGACCCAGCGGACAATTGTAGCTATTTCTTCATCGCTTAGAGAACGGTCGTCCTCAAACTCACGGATACCTACACTCTTATCGACAAAATAGGGAGGCATCTTACGCCGGGCTACTCGATCCTTAATCACTGGAGCCCAGGCTTGAACAGTGGCATAGTCAATGAGGGACATCGGAGCTATGGAACCTGGGCGATGGCACTCCACGCAATTATCATAAATGATAGGGGCGACGTGTTCCGAAAAAGTAGGATTGGCACTACTGAACTGCTGCGCGCTGGCGGGCAAAGCCATGACAACGGTGACTCCGATAAAACTGATATATTGACTCCACCGCTTTGTTGAAACTGCCTGGCTTGTTGTTCCTAACATTTTTGGCAACCTCCTGCATCTCTTCGATATGAAAAATCTTAAGCGTATTAATGCCAGTATCGAGAGCTGCGTTGTATTAAATTATAGTTCGCTATAAAAAGAGTAATAATGATGACGCCTCACCGTCAAGTGATTCTTTATTTGGCTAGCACCTTTCTAACTGAATCTGAACTAGGCCTACTACGTAATTACGGCGTCTAGGATAAGTCTTTATAAGGGCCAGAAAGGCCGATAAACGAGAATCTTAACGTTCTAGCTAAATTCGTAAGAATTTACCAGCTGGCGCTTTGTACAGTCAAGAATTTCGTGTGATAAAGAAACCGCTAGCGCTGTATAATTAAGCTCTATGAGCGAGCATTCAACCCGAGCCGTCCTGCGCTATCTTATTCCCGGAGACGAGAAACCGATTTATTACGCATCGGCCGGGGGGGCAGACGCACAGCTAAACATTTCAAATGCAGAGTTCGAAGAAAGAGTAGTAAGCATAAATGATGCACGTGACCAATCCGTCCCTGCGAGCTTGGATAAAGAAGGTTTTAGTCTGCATTCACACACCAGCGCGATTTCTGATTTTTACGAACTTGCGGACCAACAACAAGGGTATGAAGAAGAACTGAGAGATTTGGTTATACCATTAGTGGGAGGAAGCAATCTGCTCATATTTGATCACACACTGAGGTCAGATTCTGCAGCAATTCGTAGTCAACACAATACTCGCGAACCCGCTTCAGTCGTCCACAATGATTACACTGAAGCTTCTGCCAAGAATAGAATACGCAACCTTTTGCCTCCAAAAGAAGCTGAGCACCTGCTACTAGGCCATTTTGCAATTATCAACGTTTGGCGTTCCATTTCTGGACCCGTTGTTCAGTCTCCATTAACCTGCTGCGACGCTGAGACATTAGTCGAGACTGATTGCGTTGCGAGCGAACGGCGGGCGAAGGATCGTATCGGCGAGTTAGAACTGGTGAATTTTAATTCTGATCATAGATGGTATTACTATCCCGAAATGACCGGAACAGAAGTTTTATTGATCAAGACCTTCGATTCAGCCAAAGATGGACGCGCTCGCCGCTCTGCTCACACCGCATTCGATAACCCCCTGGCGCCATCGGGTGCCCCGCCGCGGGAAAGCGTGGAGTCGCGGTTGCTGGTTTTTTATTGAGACACGCTCTTCGTATTGTTCCTAAAAAGCTGGGTGTTCTTCGTATCGCTGCGCTAAATACTCCTGAACTAGTGGCGAGCCCGGCATCAAAGGTCATACGATGAGTGATCAGTACCGCGATCAGCCCCGCAAATAATCGTCGGAGCCATCTAGCCAATCATCACGACGCGGTGACCACATATCTATTTCCTCGACTTCCCCGATACAAGTCGCCTGGTGTGGCATATTTGGCGGAATAACAACCACATCACCGGGCCCAAGGAGCATTTCTTTCGGCTCATCACCCCCAAATACGAACCGCATTTCTCCTTTTATCACTTGAGTTATCTGTTCGTTATGATGACTATGCATCGGCACCGTAAAACCATCTTTAAAATAGATACGTGCCACTGTCATGTTCCTGCCGGTCACGATACGGCGTTTCATGGAACGGTTTACTGACTCGAGTTCAACTTCGTCCCAGTTTATTGATTGAAGCTTTTCGCTAACCATTTGAAATTTATCTTTTACTGAAACCAACCCAAAAAAGGCGCCTTCGAAATTTCTGAGGCGCCTCTATTAATTATTGAATCGAATACTAGCGTTCGGTGGGATCACGACCATCACGAGGCGCACCGGTACCAGACGACCCCAGGAAGAATTTACGCCCATCCTCAAACGTCACATCGCGGCCGTTGGCCCGGGCACTGCGATCCTTGCTTTGGTAGCCATCAACAACAATGTATGTCCCAGGAGTAATGGTGTCTCTGGATAACCCTCTTCGCAAAAGCGTATTTGGTGTACCACCTTCGACCATCCACACCTGTTTGCTGCCGTCTTCGTTGGTGACTTCCAAATGGATCCAGGTGTGTGGATTTACCCACTCGACTCTTACTATTGGACCACGCAATAACACTGGGCGGTTAGGATCAAACTCGGCGCTGAAAGCATGGTGCGCCATAGCTTGACCATTGAGGGCTGCAATTAGACCCGTCAAAGTCAGTATTACCCCAACCTTTCCGAAAACAATTAGTTTGTGCATTGTTATTCTCCTCAGATATGCTTTATTCGGCTTGCCTAACACAGTTTCTATCGGGTGGGGTTTACAACGCCACCCGGATCTTCGCCACGGAATTCCGCCTCCAGCAAACGAGCACCCTTCATAATACCTTCGAGCGCATAATTTGCCTCATGACATGCATACTCGAATACCTTGTTGGAGCTCCTAGGCCAGGCATATTCTCCTGTAAACGGAGCAGTCCAGGCTGACGGATCATCGACGGTGAAGGTATAAATCAGTTGGTCAGCACTCTCTATTCTAAACCGCTCCGTCACTTTCATGTTCTTGGAGCCTTGCGAAAATGCAGGCGTTTCCCGGAAGTTCGTGGTTTCGACCACCAATGTGTCACCTTCCCACCATCCGATGGAATCACCTAGCCATTTCTGGATTTCTGGGGGATCATGCCTGGCGTTCATCCGGACAATCCTAGCTTCATGAACCATTTCAACCTGGATAATAACGGTATCCTCACTCTGAACTATCCGCTTATGATTGTTGTACAGTGCCGGTAGCATCGGTGGACCTGCTGTGGAGCTGAAAGAAAGCAAACAGCGTTCGGCAAAGGGTCTCTGTTCCATGTTGTCATAGGGCCCCGGCGCATCCAAACCAGCATCTAACCAGTAAGCCGTTCCGTCATTCGCCCCACCTTCTCGTCGGGGCGCCGCTTCGCCAGCACTAAACCTGGCTCGAAACGCGGCACGACGCTCATCAGTAAAGGCTGGCATCCGGCCGTTAGGTGGATCAATCAAGATCGAAGTTCGCCATTGCCCATCGATCTGAAAAGCCGCAGTACCTCGATCAATCCAGAATGAATTGTAACCACCAACATTGCCCGAGGCACCGGACGAACCGTCACCTCCCTGAGGAGGCGCACTTCTATCCGGATCGCTATCCAGCTGGCGTTCAATATTTCGCTCTAGTTCTCGCGCAGCAATTCGGGTAGCCTCATCGTCAGTCAGAAATGTCTTTTCTCCAAATTCTTCTGGACGGTTCAAGGGTGTTAATGTCGATACATCGTATGTTCCAGACAGGTCCGGATGACCACTGGGGGTGCGGGGGATGCCTCCGTCCTGCGCCATCGCACTAGACACGAGAGTCAGACCCGTAAAGGCCAACACACTGGAAAACAACATCCTGATTTTTTTGTGCATACTTAACCTCCTCAAACTCACTCAGTTAACGAGGCAGCGGATACCTGCGCGCTTCGCCATAAATTAGTTCTTCCACGAATTCAACGCATCGAAAATCCATTATGCGAGCATTCTCTTCTATGCGACGATAAATAGGCATCTTAATGGTGAAAGGCTCGGTTAACACCAATGGGTCTTCGATCGTCGCTTCGTAGTCAATATGATTTGGTCCCAACATTGTATATCGCTCTACCACATGCAATTGATAGCTGTGGTGGCTGCCGGCACGATCTAGCCAAGTACCATCGGAAAGGCCGGTCACATCGACCACCAACGTATCACCCTCCCAGCTACCTACAGACCAACCCATCCAAGAATCCACCTGTGATGGCCCAGGATTATCCATATAGATGTCGCGCACTGCGCCAGCAAACTGGTACGCGATAAACATGTCTTTCTCGCTCTGCACAATCTGGAATGGCATCGGCAAATAAGTAGCTCGTGGCACACCTGGCAAATAGCACTTAACCTCAGGGTCCCGATCAATCCAGTTTGCCATATTTTGTTCTTTCAGTGCTCGCGCCTCGGGTGTATAAGGAATTTTACCGCCACCAACGATGACCCCCATACTACCTGGCACCGCTCCCACTGCACCTAAACGCAGAGTATGCATTGCTGGCACAGGATTGACCGGTCCCTCGCGCATCTGAAGCGAATGACGAGCAATGTGTGGTTCAAGATCGTAGTTAGCCTCGTTGATAATTTGCCAGATACCGCTAAAATCTGGCCGCTCGTTGGAAAGCCTTGGGATATCTTGTGCAGCGGCTTGCGACACAGCAAAGAACAATATCGGAACCAAAGAAAAAACCCTGAATGATGCCTTCATTCGATACTCCATAACCATCCGTGAAAATCAGACGCCGAAAAACCCAGCCCTTACCCTACACATTTATTAACGAACTGAGTACTTAGTAAAAGCACCACCTGCCGAACTCAATGAATTGGGTCCTTCCGCTGCGAAGACATTGCCATCCGCATCGACCGCTACCCCTTCGCCTGCTGTGCCTTGATAAATCCTGTCAGCCCGCTCAAATGGTTGTATGAATGCCGAGATGTGATCTTCATCGATATGACCAACGCGCACCCCGTTTCTCCAACCGACATGATTAGTGGGGCTAGACTCGGAATCGATGGCATAAACCATGTCATCACTAGTTATGAAAAGCCCGCTAATACGGCCATACATGTAACGCGATTCGAGATAATTACCGTCCTGATCGAAAATCTCAATGCGGTGATTACCACGATCAGCAACCCAGAGGCGTCCCTTTGAGTCGAATTCCATCGCGTGAGGAGTTCGGAATTCACCATGGCGTACGCCAATCTGGCCCCATTCCATGAGGCGAGTGCCATCAGGGGAGAACTTGATTATGCGTGCTGTTGACCCCTCTGCCCTACCTGTTTCCATAGCCTGGTTGCTTGTCATTCCCTGACCATTGTGACCATCAGACACGTAGATGCTGCCGTCAGGACCAACGATTACATCATTCGGCTGATTGAATTGATTTGCCCCACTACCTGCTTGACCGGCTGTACCGAGACTCATGAGTAACTCGCCGTCGGCACTGAACTTATGGACCTGGTGTCCCTTGGTCCGGGCCGCGTTGTTCGCGAAGTCTGTCACCCATACATTACCCTCCAAATCAACATGGATACCATGAGGAGTCATCATGATACCTCCACCGAAGTTTGCCAGCACTTCACCGGTATTACGATCGAACTTGAATATCGGATCGACAGGATTAGTGTCGCAATTTATTGGTGCTCCACCACCAAAGGCACTGGCACCGCAGCGTTCGTACGCCCATACTTGACCATCCGTCGGATCAATATCGACACCGGCCGTTGAACCCCATTCTCTACCTGCTGGGAGATCTCCCCAATTTTGGGTAACTATCGGGGCTGGATTCGGCAGCCCTTCGCCGGATATGTGGTTACCGACAGCGGCGGATTGAGCGGAGTCACACCCTGCTAGCAGGAATGGTGCACTCACAATCAACGTGGATAAAAGGATTTTCTTGGAAAACATGGTGGCTCCTTATTGTTTTTTTGAAGTAAGGGAAGAATAAAAGCCCTCTATGCCCAAGTCTATAGCTAGACACCGATTTTCGCGCTGAATCGGTAGATCGAATTTTTACTCTAACAGCCCTTTTCTGTTAATTTTCTATGCAATCAAAGCAAAACCGGGGGTGGGCTGTGGAAATCCGGGACGGGAAAGCGACCGAAGGTCTCAGCGAGTCTTACCGCAAAATTAGAGAACTTGGTCTGGAATGCAACATTGCCGAATTGGAAGCCTTTGGTTTCACAGTGATTGAAATTGCTGCGTCTGCACCACTGGTCGAGCGTCTAAAAGCACTATGCTCCGGTCTTAGTTATTAACAGGCTATTTATTGCTCTCCCGAAGACGCCTGCTGCTCCCGCCATTCTCTTTCCCTGACCCTTGCCCCCATTAAAGTCGCTGTCATCGCATAGTTACCTTCGTGACAAGCATACTCATACGGAATTTGGTCTGTTTTTGGCCACACCAATTCACCACTATAGGAATCCACATAATTTGAGTCTTCCACGGTAAAACTATAAAGCAAGCCACCATCACTGATGGGGCTGAACCTCTCGATGATCCGGCGTTCTTCATTAGGTTCGTAAGGCCGATCCAGAAAGTTGGTGGTTTCCACCACGAGAGTATCACCTTCCCACCATCCGATAGAATCTCCGTCCAATGTACTAAGCTCTTCAGGGTTATGCTCGGAGTCAATACGAATAATTCGTGCCCAATGCATCCACTCAATGTATAGCATCAAGTAGTCATCCGTCTGCACAATCGTTTTCAGATTATTATAAACCGAGGGTCGGACTGGGATTGATGCGCCCGCTTGAAATATGCAACGCACCCCAAGAACCTGATTTTCAGGGCCATCATACGGTTGTTCGCCAGTCTCCAGCCACCAGGCTCCGTCTCTTTCCGGCCAAGCAAACTTTGGTGCCGCGTCGGCCTTGGCCTGACCTTCAGGCGTACGAGGAGGCATCCGTCCATTTTCTGGATAGGTCAAGATGGAGGAGCGGTACTGTCCATCAATGGTAAAACCATCATCACCCCGGTCGAACCAGAAATCATTGTAGGATCCAATATTTCCTCCCTCTTCGGGTGCTCTTCGCTCAGGGTTACTTTGTTCCGAGCCCCGTTCTCTTGCCGTCATTTCTCTCTCACGCATCGCTTGCACTTCCTCTTCAGTTAAAAACAAGCGATTCCCGTACCTCGTGGGTCGTTGGTAAGGGGTGAGACTCGAAATATCATAGTTACCATTGAAATCCGGTTTGCCAAGTGCAGTACGTGGAAAATTATCTTGTGCATTGACTATAACTGGAATCGCCATGGCAAACGGCAATAAGGCAACTACAAATTTAATTATGGTTTTCATAGCTTCCTCCACTGGAAATATTTTTTTAACCAGCCTATTGTCTAATAAATAGTTATCAAAACAAAATATACCAAGTTTAAGTAAACTTCTCTAAACTTTACATTAGAAAACATGAACAAGATTGATCGAAATTTGGGTATGGGAACCGACATTAGTCGCCGGGATTTTCTGAACGGTTGTAGACTTGCAGTTGGCGCTTCTCTACTTCCTGGTGCAGCCTTAGCGCAAGATTCTTACATTGCTGCGCAGGACATTCCTAATTACTATCCGCCCGAAATCACCGGCATGCGTGGTTCTCATTCCGGTGCCTTCGAAACAGCACATCAGGCACGCAACGGTGTGTCATTTAATGGCTCAGACAATGGTGAGCGTTACGACCTTGTCGTAGTTGGTGCAGGTATTAGTGGCCTTTCAGCGGCCCATTTCTACCAACAGGCAAGAGGCGCTAATTCAAGAATCCTTATTCTCGAAAATCATGATGATTTTGGCGGCCACGCCAAACGCAACGAGTTTCAGACCGATGGCAACAACATTATAGGCTACGGTGGCAGCATGTTGCTGGAAGAACCTGGCTACTATCCAGCTATTGCCAAGAAACTACTGGAAGATCTTGGTATTGATACCCAGCGTTTTTATCGCTATTTCGATCGGAATCTCTATTCATCAATGGGCTTATCTGAAGGTCTCTTTTTTGATGCAGAAACGTTTGGCTCTGACTATCTGGCTGTAGGCGACTGGAGTGACTCATCGATTTATGCCCAGGCACCCCTATCGACAAAAGCTCAAGAAGATCTGCAACGATTGTTTAAAGATGAACGCCATTATCTTCCTGACATACCTGCTGCCGAACAGAGTGATTATCTCCAAAATGTGGATTACCGCAGCTACTTAAGGAACCAGGCTGCTATGGATGAAGGTGTACTAGATGTTATGCAGTCCTTCGCGCGAGGCGTTTGGGCAGTCAACATCGATGCTCTCCCAGCACGGATGGCGTGGAGCTCCGGTTACCCCGGTTTCGGAAATCTAGATCTTGGCTACGAATCCTGGCGTCGCGAAGGTGATCAGGGAGAACCGAACATTTTCCACTTCCCAGATGGTAATGCCTCTGTGGCGCGACTGCTGGTGCGCAAGATGATCCCCGCAGTTGCGATCGGAGATACTATGGAAGATATTGTGACAGCCCGTTTTGATTATAGTCAGCTGGACGAGCCAAATTCACCGATAAGGATTCGTTTAAACAGTACAGTTGTGCGCGTACAACATATCAACGACAATCTCTCGAACGCGGTCAAAGTCACCTATGTGCGGGACGGTAAGACTCACGTAATAGAATCCAACCAAGTCATCATGGCTTGTTATAACCAGATGATCCCTCATCTCTGTCCGGAGATGCCTCGAGCGCAAAAATCAGCGCTAGCTAATTGCATCCGGGCGCCTCTGGTCTATACCAATGTACTTCTTCACAATTGGCGCAGCTTCGTGAATCTGGGAATTCACAGTGCTCACTGTCCCGGGAGTTATCATCATGGAGTGGAGCTCGACTACCCAGTAAGCCTAGGCGATTATCAATTCTCGAAATCACCTGATGAACCCATCGTGCTGCACCTTACGAGGACACCTGGTGAACCAGGTAGCAGTGCACGAGATCAGTTTGCCGCCGGTATGCGTGATTTACTTACAACATCCTTCGAGACTTTTGAGCGAAATATCCGCGACCAGCTCTCTCGACTACTGGGTCCAGGAGGCTTTAACGCGGCACAGGACATAGCTGCAATCACCGTAAACCGCTGGCCACACGGTTATGCCTATGGCTATGATCCTGATTCCGATCGAATCGCCTTCGACCCAGATTCTTGGCCAGCTGAGAAGCGAGTCTGGGTAAATGGTAGTCGCCGGTTTGGCAACATCAGTATTGCTTCAAGCGATTCGGCATCGAATGCTATGGCAGAGGCGGCGATTGGAGAAGCTAATCGCGCCGTGAACGATCTGAATTAGACAGTGTGAATTCTATAGACCCAACCCGACCGACGCTTCATCGTAGGTTCTATCCGTTGCCAGCACATCAAAGAAGGACCTGATGGGAATTAAATAATTGAAACCAGAACTTATACGCCTAAGCCAAAACAATTTTTTTATAAGGCCAAATTTACAGGCATTTCTCGTCCTGATTATGCTCACATCTGCTTGTTCACCGAGAGATGAAAGGCCAGGATTTTGGCTTCAAGGAGATGAAGCCACAGGTCTAATTAACGATTGGCATTTTACCGATGACATCGAAGAAATTTCAATTGAAACCCGAACCTGGTATCTGTTGGCTCACTCCACAACTATTTGGTGCGTACAGTATGAAGGTAATCTTTATATCGGCTCTTATGGCTCTGAGAAGAAATTTTGGGAAAATAACATTGCAAGAAACCCACAAGCCAAAGTCAAAATAAATGACGAGATTTATCAGGTAGTTGTCTCTTTGCTAGAAGATGAAGCGTTAACCCAAGAAATCGATGAGCTCTATAACCGGAAATACAATATGGAGGAAGTCTTTGGGGACGATATTCCCAAATGGTGGTTTTATCGAATCCAGCAAAAGATATAACTGCCCCTAATTCAACTATCAAGGCCTAACGCGGCTGACCGAATAGATTTGTCCTAGTATCACCTGGTTTCCTGCCCTACTCGCCCGTAAGAGCGCACCCGCGAGAGGCCATAGACTAAATAAGTTGGGTTGGGCTGTGTATTACCTTTTGTCTAAAAATTAGTACTTAGGTTGTACTTTCTTATAACCTGTGATCAGAGACTCTTCCAATCATGGGAAAGAATGGTGAAAGATGCTGAAAGAAAGTGTTTTTTATAAATTTCTGAATCGCCGAAAAAGCGTCAACCTTTCGGCGTATCTAAAAAGCTCGGAAGAAGACGTTGACTACATCAATTGGAATCAATTTGTGTTGCCAAACGACCACGGTGATGCAGAGCAAGAATACTTAGCCATTCGTCATAGCTGTGCCCTTTTTGACGTCTCGCCAATGCGCAAATACCAGATGCAAGGCTCAGGCGCCGGAGTTTTTCTAGATCAATTATTGACTCGCCCTGTATCTGAGGCGACGCCTATGCAGGGAATTTACGTGGCCTATTGCAACGAAGACGGCAGCCTCAAAGACGACTCCATACTCTACAAATATGCCGAAGATGACTATCTTCTCATGCCTTCTGACATTGATCATAGTGCCTACTTTGAATCGCTTCGCCGGCAATGGAAAATCGCTAATCTATCCATTGTTGAATGCTCTGGCTCATTGGCAGGAATGGCTATTCAAGGGCCTTTGTCGGCAACTCTACTCAAACAGATGGGCTTCGGTGGGATTGAATTACTGAAGCCATTTGAGGTAGCGAATTATTCTCTAGAGGGCGAAACAGCAATTAGTTCGTTGAAGGTCGCCCGCATGGGTTTTACGGCAGATCTCGGTTATGAATGTTGGATGGGGTCGGGTTTAAGTAAGGCTTTTGAACAGCGCATTTCCCTGGCAAGTCATGCAATGGGAATCACGCTTCTAGGCTATGGCCTTTCGGCTCTGGAGGCCTGCCGGCTCGAAGCTGGATTTATTGTGGCCGGCTGGGACTGTGCAACCGAGGCAGACCCAGAACCGGGTTTCGAAAGATCTCCCTTCGAGCTCGATATTGGTTGGCTGGTAAATTTAGATGCTGCACCCTTTGTCGGCAGAGATGCTCTCATCAAGCAAAAACAGGAAGGTGGCCGTTTCGTTAGGCGCAGTTTTAAGATGAGTTCTACGCTTAAACCTGAAGATGGTGCTAACATTTGGGGAAAGGTCGACAGCCAAGAAATACCAATAGGGTCCATAAATTGTTCAAGCTGGTCCTGGGGCTTGAACAACATGATTGGAAACGCCTCGATAATTCGCGATTATGGAGAGTTGAAACAAGCCTGGTTAGTTGTCGATAACAATCGCCTAGACATCACATTAAGCCAAGGGCCATTGTTAAGTTTCGAAAGGCAAAAAAAGACACCTGCAAAAATATATTGAATGGAAGTAATTAAACCAAGCTCGCTTAAAACCCCAACTACTATCCCATCGGTAAAACTGCAAAATTTTATACGGGCCACTACACTTAATACCAAATTATCTCAAAATAACTAGAGTCAGGAGTGAACCATGCCTGAAAAAACCCTAACTGATTGGCAATCTGCCGCTGCCAACATTCAGATCGATGGTCGCGCATTTCTCAATGGGCAGCGCTCAGATTCTCTGTCAGGAGAAACACGGCCGACCATGAATCCTGCTAATGGCAAAAAAGTAGCTGAGGTTGCTTACTGTGATGCTAACGATGCTGATCAGGCGGTAAAGATTGCTCGTGGCACCTTTGACAGTGGTGTATGGGCAGGCATGGCACCGGCAGACAGAAAGATGATACTCGTGCGCTGGGCTGAATTGATCGAGAACCATGCAGATGAGATAGCCTTGCTTGAAACCCTCGATGTGGGCAAACCAATTGCCGATACGCTGAATATTGATGTCAGTGCAACTGTGCGGACGATTCGTTGGAGTGGTGAAGCCATAGACAAGGTGTACGATGAAATCGCCCCTACACCTTCCGACTGCTTGGCGCTTGTAACTCGCGTACCTCTGGGGGTGGTTACGGCGATCGTTCCGTGGAACTTCCCCCTATCTACCACCGCTTGGAAATTAGCTCCTTCATTAGCAACCGGCAACTCAGTACTACTAAAACCTGCAACCAACACACCCTTATCGGCCTTGCGTATCGCGGAACTCGCTACCGAAGCAGGACTGCCGGACGGGGTGTTACAGGTTTTGCCAGGCTCAGGCAACAGTCTCGGAAAGCATCTCGCCCTGCACATGGACATCGACGGCTTAACGTTCACCGGCTCGACACTCGTGGGCAAGCGGTTGATGGAATACTCTGGTAAATCAAATCTTAAACGTACGTTTTTGGAATTAGGAGGCAAAAGTCCTAATATAGTCTTCGCCGACTGCAATCTAGAGAAAGCAACGTCCAGTGCCGCACTTGCTGTTTTTTATAATGGCGGGCAGACCTGTACCGCAGGCACCCGCTTGATCGTTGAAGAATCCATCATGGACGAATTCTTATTAAAATTGGTTGAACATGCCAAAGCTTGGATGCCTGACAATCCTCTTAATCCAGCCACCACGATGGGGCCAATGATTGATGAAGCGCAGTGCCAAACAGTTTGTGACTATGTAGCTATCGGTAAAGAGGAAGGTGCCCAGTTGCTACTTGGTGGTAATACTGTTCATGAAAAGACCGGCGGCTTCTATCACGAGCCCACTATATTTACCGGTGTGAACAACCAAATGCGCATTGCACAAGAAGAGATATTCGGTCCAGTTTTATCTGTCATCCCGTTTAAAGATGCCAAACAAGCAATAACAATAGCAAATGATTCCATCTATGGTTTAGCTGGAGCCGTTTGGAGCCGTGACATAAACACCGCGCATAAGGTAGCTGACGCTGTAAGAGTCGGAACTATGGGTATTAACAATTATTTTGGCGGTGATATCACGGTTCCGTTCGGAGGTTTCAAACAGAGCGGCAATGGCCGTGACAAATCCATGCATGCCTTTGCCGATTACACAGAACTGAAGACGACCTGGATTGAATTAGAGTAAATTCTTGGGCTAAAAATCTTCAGCAAAGCACCCAACAAACCCTGTACTGACCGGCTTAATTAAAAGAGTCCCTCTATTTGGCCTCTCTCATTCAAATGGATGTCGTGAGCGCTGGGATTTACCGGCAAACCCGGCATGGTCATTACGTCCCCACAGATTACTACAAGAAATTCCGCTCCTGCTGCTAACCTTACTTCTCGAATTGGTACGACATGTTGACTAGGCGCTCCTAGTAATTTTGGATCGGTCGAAAAACTGTATTGCGTTTTCGCTATACAAATCGGGAAGTCGCCATAGTTCTGTTGATACTGTTTTATTTGCAGCCTTACTTTTTTGTCAGCTATGACTTCACTTGCTCCATAAATATCTCTCGCTATGTGTTCAATTTTTTCCCACAGGCTTAAAGAATTATCATAAAGAGTGCGAAATTGGGACTGCGTTTTATCCACTAGTTTAACCACACTATGCGCAAGTTTTTCTGCGCCTGAGCTTCCGTCGGACCAATGATTGCATTCAATGGCATCTATGTTGAGCTTGTTACATAAATTTTTTATTTCGGTAAGCTCATCATCCGTATCAGAACGAAAACGATTTATTGCAACAATAGCGGGCACACCAAATTTAGAGATATTATCGATATGTCGCATCAGATTATCAAAGCCGGCGGTAATCGCATCTACGTTTGCAATACTAAGTTCATCATTCGCCATACCCCCATGCTTCTTTAAGGCGCGCACGGTCGCCACAATGACCGCGGCATCAGGCTTTAAGCCAGCTTTCTGGCACTTGATGTTAAAAAATTTCTCGGCTCCCAAATCTGCACCAAATCCCGCTTCAGTGATAGTGTAGTCGCAAAGCTTCAATGCCGTTTTTGTCGCGATAACAGAATTACAGCCATGGGCGATATTGGCAAAGGGACCACCATGAATTAGAGCTGGATTATTCTCCAAAGTTTGCACTAAGTTGGGCATGAATGCGTCCTTTAGCAAGGCCGTCATTGGACCATCAGCTTTGACATCCCGAGCGGTAATGGGTTTTTTCTCTCGCGTATAACCAACAATGATATTACCCAAGCGTTGTTGCAATTCTTTAAGGTTCTCAGCCAGACAGAAAATCGCCATAACCTCAGAAGAAACGGTGATATCGAAGCCGGACTCACGCGGCACACCATGAACGGCACCGCCTAGACCGATAGTTATATTACGTAAGCTGCGATCATTAATATCCACAACGCGTCGCCAGGTAATTAGCCGCGAATCAAACCCGTTGTTGTTATGCCAGTGAATGTGGTTATCAATAAGGGCTGCCAAAAGATTGTGGGCAGAGGTAATCGCGTGCATATCACCCGTAAAATGCAGATTGATTTCCTCCATCGGTACCACTTGCGCAAAACCTCCCCCCGCAGCGCCTCCCTTCATACCAAAGCAAGGCCCAAGGCTAGGCTCGCGCAGACAAACTATGGCCTTTTTCCCAATATGATTTAACGCATCAACAAGCCCAATTGTGGTGGTTGTTTTTCCTTCACCCGCTGGCGTTGGTGAAAGAGCAGTTACTAGGATGAGTTTCCCATTGCTCTTTCCACTTAACGAATCAAGAAATTGATAGTCGATTTTCGCCTTGTGATGACCGTAACAATGAACAGCTGATTCCGGAATAGCCAACTTATTGGCGATATTGTTGATATGCTCAAGCTTCGCCTCACGAGCAATTTCGATGTCGGTTTCCTGCATGACGACTCCGTCAGTTTTAGATTAATTTTCAAATATAAGCGATAGAATACTCTTGCATTTACTTGATGAACTCGTGACCTATAGGATAGTACGAATAGAAAAACAAAACCTCTGGGTTTTAGTCACCTCAAAGTACAGGAACCCTGCGTCATTACTAATACACAAACAACTAGGTAACTACTAAGATTTAAACCTTATAGCCCATCTAGATGTCCGTACACCACCTTGCCTTCAAACAGAGTGAGTAGCACCTTAGTATCTGAGATAGCTGCGGGAGCAACCCTAAATAGATTCTGATCAAGCAAAGCAAGATCCGCTTGTTTTCCAACCTCGATAGAACCAGTTTGCTCTTCAAGATGATTAACAAAAGCAGCGTTAAGCGTAAAAGCCTGCAATGCGTCCTCTAGACTAATCCTTTCTTGAGGAAGTAGCACTTGATCAGTATCTCCCAATGGATCGGCTCGGGTAATCGCCACCTCTATCTGTTCAAATGGATTAGCCGAAGATACTGTCCAATCGCTTCCGAAGGCTACTTTACCACCAGCTCGAAGAACACTTCCAATGGCGTAATGCCAGCCTGAACGCTCGTGGCCGATAAAGGGATCTGTTAGTTCAGTAATGTACTCATCAGGAAATGCCCACAGAGGTTGGAAGTTAGCGGTGACATTGAGCTCAGCGAATCGACGAATGTCAACTGGATTTATCAGCTGCAAGTGCGAGATATGATGATGGTTATCATTCGAGCCATTGCTCTGTAATGCAAACTCAATAGCATCTAACGACTGCTGTATGGCCCCGTCACCAATAGCATGAAAGTGCACCTGAAAGCCGGCAGAATCAATCGCGGTAACCGCTTCTTTTAAAATTTCAGGTTCTAACATGGGTATACCTAGCGTTTCCTCTTCCAATAAATAAGGCTCAGTTAAAACAGCAGTATAATTCTCCATCACTCCATCCTGCATAATTTTGACCGTGGTAACCTGAAACAAATCTTTGCTAAATTGTTCACGCAAGATTTTCATAGCATCGAGTTGCTTTAATCCTTTTGAGGGCTCCCAGTATAGCGAAGCCACGACCCGAACGTTGAGTTCTCCTTCCTCTTGTAATCGCTGGTATGTTCTCAGTTCTTCCTCATCCCTAATCCAAGCATCCTGTATGCCAGTAATACCGTAGGCAGATAACATGTTAACGGCGTAACGCAGAGCAGCGTCATGCTCCGCATCAGTCGCCATCGGAATAACCCCCGCAACAAGGTCCATTGCGCTTTGCTCTTGCAAACTGCCAATCAATTCACCAGTGTTTGCGTCTCGATCGATAATCCCACCAACAGGGTTTGCCGTGCCTGCATCAAGCCCGGCTAATGCCAATGCTCTACTATTTACCCAGCCACTGTGGCCATCTGCTGAAGCTAGATAGACCGGTCTATCCGGCACAACTGAATCGAGCAATTCTTTATTTGCTAAAGCGCCAGGGCCAAATACCGCCATACTCCAACCACCACCACGAATCCAGGGGCGCTCTGGATGCTCACTGGCACACAAGGCGATTTTTTCGAGGTACTGCTGTAAGGTTTTAAGCTCGTGCAAACCACAGGAAAGTATTTCAAGTCCTCCCATGATCGGATGAATATGTGCATCGTGCATACCCGGCATGAGCATTCGCCCATTGAGCTCAACTACTTGTGTTTTCTCAGTTGTAAATGCATTTGCACCCGCAGTATCTCCGACATAAACAATTTTTCCATCACGAATAGCGACTGCTTCGGCCCACGGGTTTGCTGGATCAATGGTGTAAATTGCGCCACCCGCCAGTACCATATCAGCGCCCAATGGATTTTCATCCGACGAACAGCAACTAAGAATTAGCATCAACATTAAAGCCACAACTGCTTGTTTGATTCTAATAATATTCACAAGGGCCTCCTTAGCTAAATGATCTACCACCCAGTATTAGGCCCCGTCGAAGAACATGAATAAAAATCCAACCATACCGAATAGTGCTGATAGACATAATCGAACTGACGAACCAGAGACAAAGTAGGCTGCTAGAATCCGACCACTCCAGTAGGAAGCGCAGGGTAATCTCCAACAGTATTACCTTTTTTTTCTATAGTAGCGATAGCGGCCTCGGTAATGTCCAACCCTTCAAGCAGCACCCGTTCATCCATATTTAGGGCTGGATACATCCGAACTGTGGGCTCCATGTCGCAAATAGCCCAAACTCCGCTTTTAAGCATTTCATTGCGTACTGAGCGGGCCACATAACTATTAGCAAGTTCTGCACCCGTCGATTGATTTTGGGACATATTAGAGTACGCAGGGTCGATAATTGATATCCCCATTAATAAACCAAGGCTACGCACTTCACTTACAATAGAATATTTTTCGGCCCAGTCGCCCATACGTTCTTCTGCTAGTTCTGCCAAGTGTTGCGCGAGGCCGAGAATATTATCTCGTTGATAAATCTCTAGTGTCTTCAGTCCAGCTGCGCAGCCACCGGGAGTACCGGCAAAGGTACTGCCACCCGACGCGTGTGGATTGTCGCCAAGTATTTCATCTCTTGCTGCCACTCCTGCACAAGGTTCAATGCCCCCGGATAAATTTTTCCCAACAATCAAGATATCCGGCACGACATTATAATTTTCTATACTCCACATTCGTCCAGTCCTACCCAGCCCAGTTAGCACTTCATCTGCAATCATTAACCAGTCGTGCTTGTCACAAATACGGCGAATTCCTTGAATGAATTCCGAAGGCGGAATCCAGTTGCCACCTTCTGCCAGACCTGGTTCGATCAAAATACCGGCGATATTTTCAGCAGGTGCTATGAAATCAGGAATGTGTGATTCTAGATACCACAGACAATACTCGAGGTATTGCTGCTGACTCATACCTGCCGGAATATTTTCTGAATAAGGATAAGGCGCTTTAATTGCACCTCCACCCCAGGCTTCCATATATAAGTTGTTATCACTTGAATAGGCACTGATCATTTTTGTGCCTAAACCTTCTCCGTGAAAACTGGAAGTAAAACTAATGATATGCCGCCTTTTTTTATAACAAAGCGCAAGGTGCACAGCGGACTCAGCCGCTTCTGTCCCTGAAACTTCGAAGCTAAATCTCGGTAATTGCTGCCCGGGCATTATCTCTGCTAATTTTTCAGCCAACTCAAATCGTAAGGGGTGTTCCCAGTGATAACCATAGCGTTTATGTGCTTCATGTACCGCTTGAATTATTTCCGGATGACAGTTTCCTAGTGGATTTGTTGCCCACCCATTTTGGAAATCGATGTAGCAATTGTCCTCAAGATCCCAGACATAATCTCCTTCGGCTTTGCTGATAATTATTTGAGTTGGACGCTCAAAGCCTTTTGCATCAGACTGTTGGGCAAGGGTCTCGTAACGCAGTCCATTTCGGAACAGGCGTTTCCCAGACTGCAATAGAGATTGAGCCTTGGCCTTACGTAAATCATTCTTCATGAGAAACCCTCGATTAACTAGTCAAATATTGCTGTGACATAACCTTGGACAATAACACGACATTTCTATTGTCCGTATTTCCGAATGCTTTCTTAGAGCCTCTCCTTTTTGTTGCTAAGATGTTGTTTAAGCGACATTATACGGATATACAATCCATTAAACATCTATTCAAATTATTGTCTTATTCTTAAAGACTAGGTGACCTAAGATGGTTACGATTAATCAAAATATTCAGCGTGAACGTCGTAAATTATTAATAGACGCCACTATTACAGCAATTGCTGAATTTGGTCTATCCAAACTAACTCTCGCAAAAATAAGTTCGATCGCCGGACTTACCGCGGGTACAGTAAACTTTCATTTTGAGAGCAAAGAATCCCTACTACTGGAAACTCTCAATTTTGTTTCGGAAGAATTTGATCAGAGTATTGCTAGAGCGCTAGAGAAGGCCGGTTCGAACCCATCGAAACGATTAGAATCAATCATCAATGCTTCGCTTGACCCTGAAATTACGGAACATCGAAAGATGGCGGTATGGTTCGCCTTTGATTCGGAAAGCCTCACGCGTGACGATTATCAACTTATCTGTGGCAAACGTGATCGAGAGAATTTTGAACTTATTTTTCAACTTTGTGAGCAAATTATTCGCCAGGAGAACATGGAAGATAAAATTAATGCTCGAGGAGTTACAAATGCCATTTCGGGGCTAACAGAGGAATTATGGAAAGAAATATTGTTTGCTGGTGAAAACTATGATCGAGAAGAGGCAAAGAAAATATGTATGAGCTTTCTAGCTAGCATATTCCCATGGTGTTATGAAATGCCACAAACGGTAGAAACTGTGAGTAACCATTCTCTGAGAGAGCCCATCCATATTATCAAGGCTGGAAAAGTAGAGTTGGATCAAGCAGCGATGTTATTCGATCTTTACCGTCAGTTTTATCAACAAAAAGCTAATTTCTCACTAGCCAAAAAATACCTTGAACAAATGCTGACAAGTCAGAGCTCTGTTATCTACATAGCGATGGATGCTGTTGGAAATGCCATCGGCTTTACCCAACTTTACCCAAGTTATTGCAGCGTAGCAGCTGAGCCCATTTTGATACTCTACGACCTTTATGTAAAAAAGGAAGCAAGAAACAGCGGCGTAGCAAAAGCGTTGATGAATCAAGCCCTGCAGTTAGCTAAAGAAACCGGCGCGTCTCGAATCGATCTAGAAACTGCGATCGATAATACCAGCGCGCAGTCACTCTACGAATCGCTCGGTTATGAGCGCGATATCGAATTCCACAAATACTCACTCGAACTGTAAGCCCAAGTTATCAATATGTCCGATAAAATCGAATTTTCTGTCGATACGAAAGACCTGATTCAAAACTCTATACAATTGCTCTTCGATTACTTGATTAATTCCTCCAAACATGAAGGGAATAATCGATTCAAAAAATTAATTGAATCTGATCGGCATGTGATTTCTGAAATGCCCGTAGAATTTGGGCCACCTGTACAAATTATGCTTAGCCTAGATTATAGTGAGTTCAAAGGCGAATTCGATTTCACCAGTTTCAAAAAATATCTTGCTCAGCTAGTTGGGTTGTTAGCAATGGCGCTTGAAAATGGCGAAGAACTACTTTTGAGAGAAGAGAAAAACACTAAACGTTTTCTAGTTGAACTTGCTGCACCTGTTGACGCTGATGAACAGCAAAACATTCTAATGCTCGGAATTAATTTGCAATCCGCTAGTGTAGTTGCACTAGAATTGATGTTTTTCGAACCGTCCCAATTTATTCAAAAGCCCTAAGATTACAAGCGAAGGCATATTGATTTTGTAAGGGCCTACAGGTTTCCGTAAAAAGCCTGAATCTCTTACTACTCGAAGGACATTGCACAATTAGTTTCATGCAAGGCACAAATTGAAGAGCCGGGTGTGATTAATTTTGTTGCCCTATCGCGATTCTTCGTTAATTGAGTTCGGCCGCCGCCATTACATAAATTAAATCCAGTCCAATCGTCGCTGCAGCCAACGAAGTGATCTCCGCATAATCGTAGCTAGGCGCCACTTCAACAATATCAGCACCTACAATATTCATCTTTTCAAGGCCTCGGATGATCTTTAGAGCCTTGTCTGTGCTCATCCCACCAACAACAGGCGTACCTGTGCCTGGCGCATAGGCGGGATCAAGACAGTCAATATCAAAAGTGAGATACACCGGCATGGTTCCAACTCTCTGCTTTATTGCCGACACAATATCTGCAGCTGACCAATCATTAGCTACCTCCGCACTAATGACTTCGAATTCATGATCTTCAATATCATATTCCGTTCGGATGCCAATCTGAATTGAGTGCTTAGGGTCTATAAGACCTTCTTTCGGAGCATGATAAAACATACACCCATGATTATACTCGCTACTTTCTTTGTAACTATCTGTATGCGCATCAAAATGGATAAGCGCTAAAGTCCCATGATGTTGATGCACAGCTCTCAATAATGGCAGAGTTACAAAATGGTCGCCTCCAAACGCTAACGTTCGGGCCGCTTGAGCCTGAATTTTTCCGACATGCTCAATGACGGTATTAATCATTGGAAGTGTTTCGCCGGGCGTAAATTCGAGATCTCCGTAATCCACAATTGCAATCTTTTTAAAGGCATCAAAAGTCCATGGCCATCTTCTTTCTTCCCAACGCAAATTAGCAGAGGCCAATCGAATGCCTTGAGGTCCATGACGGGCACCAGCTCGACCGGTGGTACCTAAATCGTAGGGAATACCTAGTACTGCCAAATCGATGTTTGTACATTCCCGAGAAAAAGGAAGGCCCAGATAACTGAATGCATTTGAAAACATTGAGTGGCTGTCTAAAACATCGTTGTTGGACATAACTAATCCTTTTTGTGATGAAGTACAGCAACAGTAATTTCATTGCTACAAATTGAGGGCTAGATCATTCAGTTAGCCCAAATACTAATTCACGCAGACACCTTGACTACGTAGATCAGCAAGCGTTAACTCGAGACCCTTGCGCATAATACCTACCAAGTCATCGATTTGAGGTTTGGTTATTATTAAAGGTGGCGAGATGATACAAATATTAATAAATGGTCTCACTACCAAACCAAATTGCTGGCAATAAGCATCTACCATTTCCCCAACCGCAAAATCTTTCTCTAGCAGTTCTGTTTCATTATCGGCCTTAGAGGTCATCTCAACCGCAGCCATTAATCCGGCCCCACGTACATCTCCTACAAGTGGAATATCCTTCAGCGTGCGTAACTGCTGCTGGAAATAAGGAGCTATTTCCTTAACATGCTTCAATAGACCCTCATTTTCAATAATGTCCCAACTCGCCAGTCCTGCAGCACAAGCTACCGGATTCCCAGACCAAGTATAGCCATTTAGATAGGAGCAACCATCGGCGTTTTCACCGACAAAACCATCAAGAAATTTATCTGATACAGCATACCCACCCAAAGGCATGTAGCCTGAAGTAACTCCTTTAGCAAAAATTATAATATCTGGAATAATGCCAAATTCATTTTCGGAAGAGAACCAATGTCCCAGGCGGCCGAAGCCTGTTACCACTTCATCCGCGATATAAGTGATGTCATACTTTGTCACTATTTGCCAACAGCGGTAGTTATAGTTCTTTGGAGGAACAATCACTCCTCCACTAGCAAGAATTGGCTCAGCAATAAAACACATAATATTCTCTGGTCCTATTTCCTGAATTTTACTTTCCAACTCTTCAACAAGAAAATCACAAAATTCTTCTTCGCTAGCAAACTCAGAATGATAGAAATGGCAAGGTGCTGTTAAAAAGTGAATATTATCCTGTATTGTGTCCATGGCAGACTTATCGCGCTCCTTTCCGGTTACTGATGCAGCCAGAAAGGTACTTCCATGATAGGCTTTATCTCTTGTGATAATGTGCTTGCGGCAGGACAGGCCTTTTATGTTATTGGCCAACTGACAAAGTCGCAGGGCTGAGTCAACAGCCGTTGAACCTCCAGTTGTGAAAAAAATGCGATTTAAATCACCAGGTGTATGGGCGGCAATGCGCTCTGCCAGTTCTACTTCCTTATTGTTTATCACACTGAAGGAGCAGGCATAACCTAATTCCATAATTTGAGCCGCTACTGCATCAGCAATTTCCTTTCGCCCATAACCAGTTTGCATACACCACATCCCGGCAGGTCCATCGAGTAACTTATTACCTTCCGCATCGTAAATATAGACACCTTCTCCTTTTACAATAACAGTGGAAGAATCATCTTTACCTAAAAATGAAAAGTCACTCCAAGGATGTATTAAATGGCTATTATATTTATTTCGATAATCTTCGCTTTTCATGTTTAAGTCTTTCAAATACTTAGACAGTTAAAGTTGATACCCATCGAGTGTACAAACTACTCGCTACAAGGTTTAGTTCAGACACTTTTCTTTCAAGATCTTCACTAATCTGTGTATAGCTTTGTTGACTGGCACTTTCAATGGTCAGATCGTCTTTCCAACTGTTTATCCAGTCAGAAATAAGTGGCAATGTCATCTCTACATGGCACTGCATAGCGAGCACATTATTTCCATAGCTATAAGCCTGGTTTTTACAATGCACCGAAGAAAACAGGGGCTCAGCATCCACCGGAACGGAAAAACTTTCATAGTGCCAATGAAACATAGTAAAAGGATCCTTTATTCCATCGAGCCACCCATCCTCTATTTTCGGTTTGGTTCGGTAGCAATCGTGCCATCCTATTTCTGCCTCAGGATTTTTACTAACAGTCTCACCAAGCGCTTTACTAATCAGTTGTCCTCCTAAACAATGGCCTAGTATCGGGACATTATGTTCGAGTGCTTGGCCAATAAGTTTGATCTCATCCTTAATCCAGCGTATTTCATCATTGGCGCTCATGATCCCTCCCATGAAAACCAACCCCATCATCGAATTATCAAGGGGCGGGATAGTTTCCTTTTTATAGCTTCTGATAATTCGAAACTGAATATTCGCGTGCTGCAAAAAATTAGTAATAAAGCCCGGGTGCTCATCATCCATATGAAGAAAAATCAGTACCTCTCTATTCACGTTCTTACTCATGCGCATCACCAAAAGCTAATCTAGAACATATCGATTAACTTATAGAACACCATGCCGGCAGCCATGGCCGGACGACGCAGCAGTTTTCCCCCGGGCCAGGGAAAATGAGATATTTTAGACATGATATCGAATCGCTTGCGATTGCCTTCGACAGCTTCAGCGAGCACGCGCCCCATAATATGAGTTGGCGCTACTCCATGACCAGAGTAGCCCCCCACATAGAGTACATTGCCTTCGAGCTGACCCATGGCTGGCATTCTTCGAAAAATGACCGCGATCTGGCCGCTCCACTTATACTCAATGCGCGCATTTTCCAAGACTGGAAAGACTTTTTCCATTTTAGCGCGCATGATTGCAACAACATTCGAGGGTTCCAGCCCGGTGTAGTTTGACAGCCCACCGAATAGCATACGCTTGTCAGCCGAGAGACGATAATAGTCCAAAGCAGTTCTTGAATCACATACAGCAACATCTTTTCGAAGCGACTGATCAATTTGTTCGTCGGTTAAGGACTCAGTCGCAATAATACAGCTTGTTGCGGGTAAAACTCGGGCATCCAAATGAGGTACAAGATTTCCTAGATATGCATTGCCGCAGACCACTACATAGTTAGCTTTTACTGTCCCTTTTTCCGTGTATACGGCTGGGTTATTCCCGTAAGTTATTTTCTTTACAGTTGATTGTTCAAATATTCTGGCGCCCAGACTTTCAGCAGCTTTTGCTTCACCGATACACAGATTTAAGGGGTGCAAATGCCCCCAATTACTTTTGTAGTAACCGCCCAGATATAAATCTGAATTTATAAATTCTCCGAGCTGGGATTTGTCTAACAATTGAATATCTTCATCCTCTTCTGCCCATTTTTTATAGGCTCGAAGATGTCTTGGTTTTAATCCCGCTTCGCAGTAACCCCACTTTAGATCACAATCAATGCCATACTTTTCGATACGCTCTTTGACTATGTCAACTCCTTCATCACCCATTTGATAAATAGCTTCTACGCCATCTCTACCTATAGTTCGTATAAACGAATCTGGGTTGTGTCCCATACCTCCGATTAACTGTCCACCATTGCGACCACTAGCGCCCCAACTAATTCTGTTGGCCTCCACGAGAGCCACCTTATAACCTTTCTCGCAAAGCTCCACCGCAGTCGATATGCCACTAAAACCACCTCCAATAATGACCACGTCTACGGTCAACTCTCCCTCAAGCTCAGGATAATCAGTTTGCCAACTGGCAGAAGCCGCGTAATAGGATTCGGCGTGCTCGCTTGTTTCAATCGTCTTTTTTAAAAACATAATTTCAAACTTCTAGCTAACAGCTCTGCGCAATGCTTTGAGGTACCATTTAATAAATTTCATACAAGTTTCTTCATGCTCCGGGTGATAGGGCCCTGGCGTAAAGAAATGGGAATTTACACCTTCGCTGTTTTGAGTAATTATCTTTTCATCCTCTAAACTCGTTTGATGCCATAACCACGTTATCTTTTCCTTTTCGTAATCCTCTCCCTCTATTGCATCGCCATTAACAAACCAGACAAGTTCCATGTCCGTTTTAGTGATACCCCTGGCTATAAACCGATACAACACACAATGATCAGGATAATTCAACATGAAAGTTAAGGGGCCCATTTGGAAATCGCCTGCCCCTCCATCATATCCCCGTATTTTCCCCATAAGAGGTGCAACGGGGTTACCATCTTCGCTGCCGGTTTTATAACCATCATACAAAGCATAGCGACTATGGTAAGAGCAGGCACCAAACCCAGAGGCTTGATCATAGTAGTCATAGAAATCGTCCCCAATACCTGCGACACCAGTAACTCTCTCAGCCCTCGCCAACATAGCCGCATTGATCGATTTGACTTTATGTCCCAGTTCTTTCAGCGTGTGAAGTTTTGCATAACTTCGATGCGAAGTAGCACAGTGATAACATTCCAGATAATTTTCCAAACACAGTTTCCAATTAGCATCAATCTCATAAACTTTTCTCTCGGCGATTTTCGCGCTTTCCAGATCATACGCACCAAGCTGAACTTTCATTTTTTCTAGCGGAGCCCGAAAATCTGCAGCTTCGCTATCACAATTGATAAAAATCATGCCCTCAAAAACTTCTAGCCGAACTTTTTTAAGTCCATAATCTTTACGGGAAAACCCTTCTAAAGATTCCATCTCTCTGGCAAGTTTTAAGGCTCCATCTGTGTCATAAACCCAACCATGATAAGGGCACACAAAACTTTTACTATTACCGATCTTCTCTTCACAAACTCGAGCCCCTCGATGTCTGCAGATGTTATGCAAGGCACAAACAATACCATTACCATCGCGACTCACGATGATAGAATCCTCGCCGATCTCGAACAAAAAATAGTCGCCCTTATTTGGAATTTGGCTAACGTGGCCCGCATAAATCCAGCTCTTATAAATAACTTGTTCCAATTCCCACTGATAGGTGACATGAGAGCGATAAAAGTAAGGGTCTATAGCAAAACCAGGCTTTTTTAATTGCTCCGTTACCATTTCAGCCAATTTGGCCGGTGAATCAGTGACATCGGTCGCGATAAATTTCACGGCAGAAAACTCGTATCAGTGAATGGGGGTTATTTTATTCAATCCAAAGTAATTAAATGATCGTATAGTGTTTTAAACAACTATTCAATAAATTTCGCCAGATCAGGCTCAACTGCGTGCAGGTCCCTATTATTCAGCTATTTAGGGTAGTTTTATATACTTAAACAGAACGTAGATACCACTCATAATCAACATTTGATACTTGTTCTAAAAAGTCATCACATTCGCTTCGACGCATCCTGCTGAACAACTTGCAATACTCTTCACCTAGGTATTTTGGAAGAACTGAGCCTGCGTCAAATTTATCTAGAGCGATAGACCATAACCTTGGCAGGGTAATTACTTCATCTTCAATTTCATACCCTTCGGGAATCATCTTTCCTGGATCAATTTTTTGCGTCATACCATGATGAATGCCTGCTGCTATCGCAGCCATAACTAAATAAGGATTAGCATCCGCTCCGGCTACTCTATGTTCTACACGGTAATTATTTAGATCAGAAACGGGAATTCTTAGAGACACATCCCGATGGTTATAGCCCCAATTTGGGGTTAGAGGCGCATAGTTACCCGGTATCAGTCTGCGATAAGAATTAGCATTGGGAGCAAAAATAGGCATGGCCTCTTCCATCGTAACAGCCAAACCACCAACAGCATGACGCAGGGCGGCTGAGATTGCAGGCGTTTCCTGCGAATCGGAATCGGCAAATATATTTACGTCCTCTTGATCATAGGCGCTGAAATGAATGTGCAGGCCACAACCGGGAATGCCTGTAAACGGTTTTGCCATGAAACAAGCCGACATACCGTGTTGCCGTGCTACCCCCTTAACAATTCGCTTTAATAAAACTGCATGATCACAAGCAGCAACTGGATCATCCACATGGTGAAGGTTTATTTCATACTGCCCCTGAGAAAATTCGGAGGCTACAGTCGTCATTGGCACATTTTGTTCAATACATATTTTTCGCACATCTTCTAAAAAATCATCATGATCCCATAAGTTTTCTGGCATTGCGTACTGGATGCCAGTTTGCGGAAGACTGGTGCCCGGAATATTTGCCAACTTCCGCTTTGGCAATTCTTGATCACTATCTTCTATTAAATAAAATTCAAGTTCAGTAGCAACAATTGCCTTCAAATCCAATTTATATAGTGCTGATAGAGCTTTAATTAGAACGTTACGAGGATCGAACATGGCGGGAGAACCATCAAGGTTAGCAAACGAAGATAGTACCTGCGCTGTATCGGATTTCAACCAGCTGATCGGAGCGATTGTGTTAGCCAGAGGTCGCATTAAATAATCTGGATCACCTTCAAAACCGCCCATATCAACATCATCGGAAAATTCACCACGGCTATTACATAAACTAACTGATCCGGGGCTTTTAACTCCTTCGTTGAAGAAACTCTCAAATTCGCTAGTCGGAATTCGTTTCCCACGAAGAATGCCATTTATGTCCGGTGACAACACCTCTAACATAGTTGTGTCTGGATACTCTGACAAAAACAAATTCAACTCATTTAGATCTGCAGTATTCATTGTTACAGCCCTACTTTACTTGTTAAGTCTTCCTCGTCCCATTCTCACTTAGATACAGTATTCCAACCAAAAAATCAGGATTAGAAAATAGGTGCCGGTGTTTGTCGACGGCGAGGTGGATTAAAAATTGCTCTTTCGATTACCTTACAATTTGCTAAAACTCTGGTCCATTGAAGCTCTCGCTGATAATAAATTTCTGCAATTAGATGCTCACCGAGCTTTCCATATTTGGATTCAACTTGCGCAAATGCGATATTGGATTTAGCCGTTGGACACCAAGCTGCGGAGGTAACAGTTCCAATTTCTTTGCCATCTTTTAAGATAAATGAATGTTCAGCAGGCTTATTGCCCTCCACATCTAAATATACGAACCGATAACGGGAACCTAATTCTTTCTCTTTAAGGAGCGCCTTGCGCCCATTAAAAATGGGTTTATCAAAACTCACCAACCAATCGAGACCCAATTCAAAAGGCGATCGCGACCGACCCGCACGAACTGCCTCTTCTGATGGAACGAAATCTACCCCGGCTTGTAAAAAACCAGCTTCGATTCTTGCCATCTCAAGCGCAGCTCCGCCGATGGGCCTTATGCCAAAGTTCTCCCCGGCACTAAAAAGCTTATCCCACAAAGCCTCGGCATCCCCCGGTTCCACCCAAAGTTCGTATCCAAGGTCACCAGTAAAGCCAGTGCGACTGACCATCAGTTGTCCGGTGCCGAATGGATAAACGGTCAAACCAAAAGGTTTTAGATTATGAATGCCCTCCAGACCCATAGATCGTAAAACTGAACAAGAAGTCGGCCCCTGAACGGCAAGCGCAGCGACTTCGGCAGTTTCATCAACAATTGATACATCGAATCCCATCGACGACCACATAAGCCAATCCATAACCCGGGTGTAAGCACAAAGTCGATAATCATTATCCCCCAGATGAAAAATTGTACCATCGTCCATTACCTGGCCCGCGTCATCACACCAAATAGCATAACCCACTCGACCTTGTTTTATTTTCCTGATATCTCTAGTCACCAGCCGATTCAGAAAATCTTCTGCATCCGGGCCCTCTATTCGATATTTAATCATCGGTGTTAGATCGAAAACACCAGTACTGTTTCTTATGGCAAAATATTCTTGCTCAACCTCCGTGTAGGCATTCGGTGTAGTGTAGCCCTTCCATTCGTCCCATTGATTAATTTCACAAGCTTTAACTATCCGTGAATGAAACGGAGTTGTTAGCATCATTGTTTCGTCATGCTGTTTCACGCCGCTTTTCCCCGCTTTATAATTTCTTTTGCAGCGTTTTTACCTGCTAGCCCCATGACCCCGCCTCCTGGATGAGCGCCTGCGCCACAAAGAAATAATCCGTTGACGGAAGTGGCATACTGAGTTGCTCCCGGAAATGGGCGCATCATCATTATCTGATCAAGACTGATCTCTCCGTGATGCCAATGACCTCCCCTCATATTAAATTCGCTTTCTAAATCTTCAGGTGTAAGCAGTTCACTCTTAATAATTTGTTCTTTAATGCCTGGCGCATATTTGTTGATGTTGTCAATCACAAGATTTTTAAATGGCTCGCGAGCCTTTTCCCAACCGCCTCTTAAATCATGAGGAGCGAATTGTATGATAGCCGAAAGAACATGAGCACCTTCTGGCGCCAAACTTTTGTCGTGCACACTAGGGATACTTATATCCAGGACTGGCTTGGTCGAATACTCACCATACTTTGCCGAATTAAACGCTTGCTCTATGTAATTCATGCTTGGCGCGATAAGCAGCCGCTGCCCTTTTTGACTATCGGTCAAACCACCAAAATTCGGCAATCCATTAAGCGCCAGATGTAATTTCGCTGCACTGCCTCTCATACGAATATTGCTCACTCGTCTAACAATACCGGTCTCGAGGTTCTTAAATCCTACCAGTTTCTCTAGCGTGCTTTTTGGATCTGCATTCGAAACGACAATTTTTGCGTGAAAATCTTCCCCACTAGTTAGAGTTACACCAGTCACTTTATCTAGTGCCAGATTTATCTTTCCAACTCTCGATTTGGTCTGTATGTCAACTCCTCTAGCCATGGCTGAAGTCGCCAATGCGGTGCCAAGGGCTCCCATTCCTCCCTCAACTACGGCTGGGCCCTTGAATCCATAAATGTCACCTAGCCGCCGGTAAAGATATCCAAAGACTGTATTGGGCGATCGGGGGCCCATGTGTGAACCCAGCACCCCATCGACACATATAGCTGCTTTCAATAACTCATTGTCGAAATTTTCTTCCATGACGTCGTAGATATTTATAAGCGCCAATCGAAGCAAATCCCGCATGTCTTCTTTGCCAAGCATTTTCATACCTAGCCCCAACTTTGCCAACGTCATACGATCGGTCCAATTGCGATCCAGCAATTTAGGAGCGCGTCTCTCAAAAGCATTAGCTAGTAACTTCGAGAATTTAAGCATCTGGCGATTGAATGATTGATAAGCATGCTGGTCTTTTCCCGATAATTCTCTCCCCTCAATGCCGTCACCTTTTATAGTGAGATGGTTACCGTTTTCAGCAAGTGCGATTGTATTTAAATTACGCGCTGCCAACTTCAAGCCATGTTTTGCCAATCCTAAATCCGAAGCCACTCTCGGGTTAAGCTGGAAGAGCCAATGGGCGCAACCAGAAACTGCATAATTATCAGCAAATTTCCTCGTTGTTGCTGCCCCACCCAGAGATTCATTCGCCTCTAGTACCAGCACTTTACGTCCAGATTTTGCGAGGTAATTTGCACAGATAAGACCATTATGACCACCTCCTACAACGACAACATCGTATTGTGAATGAACATTAGTCATCGTCGTAGCCCTCTGGTACCGTATTCGTCCGCTTTAGGTCCATGAGTATCTCTCGCGCTGCATTCGCACCTGGGGCTGCCATTACGCCTCCCCCTGGATGGGTACCCGAGCTGCACATATACATCCCTTTTACTGGGCCACGATATTGGGCATAGCCAGGAAAAGGACGATTAAATAGTAGTTGATCGAAGGTGAGCTCTCCCATAAAAATGTTTCCTTCTGTAAGACCAACTTCATTCTCAATTTCACGAGGAGTCCTTACTTCACAGTGTAAAATTAAATCCTTGAAATCAGGGCTGTAATTGGCAATTTGATTAATTACCGTTTCACCGAAAGCATCTCGATCTTGATCTGTCCATTCGCGACCATTAATTTTCGGAGGAGCATACTGAACAAAAACCGTCATCATGTGCTTGCCGGGTGGAGCCATAGTCGGATCAATCTGAGACGGAATTAGCATATCTATGTAAGGATCTTTTGACCACGTTTCGTTTTTCCAGTCGTCGTAGGCTCGCTCCATTCTTTCTAATGAATCAATCATGTGCATATCGGTTTGCATCAAGGGACTGTTTTTTGGAAGACCATTAAAGGTCGGCAAACCGTCAAGTGCTATGTTTAATTTCCCGGATGAACCACGAATCTTGAAATTCTTCGCCTTCTGTACAATGTCTTTAGGCAGATCATTTTCGCTCATAATATTGAGTAAGGTCCGCTTCGGGTCCAGATTGGAAACTACAACGTCTGCGTAGTACTCATCGCCATTGGTAAGCGCAACTCCTTTTGTTCTGCCACTTTTGACTATTATTTGTCCTACTTCGGCATCACATTGAATCTTGCCCCCAAAAGATTTAAAGGATGAAGCCAAAGCTTCGGAAACAGCTCCCATTCCTCCACGGGCAAAGCCCCAAGCACCCACGGTGCCATCCACGTCGCCCATATAGTGATGTAGCAATACATAAGCCGTGCCCGGAGAATAAACACCAAGAGCTGTTCCAATAATCCCACTACCGGCAAGATGAGCCTTTAGGACATCCGTATCAAAGTACTCATCCAAATAGTCTCCAATGCTCATGGTCCAAAATCGCAGTGTATCGGCCAATCCTTCTTCGCCCATCTGTCCGAAAGCTTTTGCTAACACCGCCATTTCTTTCAAATCTCTAAGCTTTAGCGAGGTTGGATCCGCCGGCGTACGCATAAGGAAAGGGCGGATCAAACGGGTTTGTTTCATAACATCAGCTTCATAGCGCTCGTAGGCATTAGCGTCGCGTACCGAGTGCCTTGCGATTTCCCGATAGTGCCGCTCATGATCTGGATAATCACCGAAATAGTCACCGTTCTCACAAAAAGTAACACTCCCACCGTAGGGCACTACCTGCAATCCATGGCGCGGAAGCTCAAGGTCACGGGTAATTTCAGGGCGCAGGAGACTACAAACATAAGAACAATTGGAATATATCCAGTCCTTATGTAATTCACGACTTACCGTCGCCCCCCCAATATAGGAATTTTTTTCAAGTACCAGCACATTCAATCCTGACTTTCCCAAGTAAGCGGCATTGGTTAAGCCGTTGTGCCCTGCCCCGATAACTATTGCATCGTACTTCACTGTCACTCTGTGTGACTCCAGATTCACTCTCGCCAAGTTGGTTCCAACAAAGCCAAAAATCAAAGCGTGCTAAAACCTGCGGCTACTGTAGCTCAACATATTGCTTTAAGCCATATTTCGACACTATTTTCAAACCACCTGCCCGTCACGAATTAAATGGCAGTGGTTCATAAATAAACAATAGGATTTCAGCCTAACTAAAGACCGGGCTTCTCACATAAAGAAATTAAACCATTACATTGATATTGTTCCGTGGTAAAACTTTAAAATGGGAAATTAAAAAGACAAATCAATATCGTAAGGATGGATGCCTAGATTTGAGAAAGTGTAGAATTCTAGGAAGGCGCTCCAAATTAAAATGCAAATTATTTGCAGCTTGTCGGTTAAAATCATGCTCAGAAAAAATGAAGGCCCCAACATGCGTAAACTCTACAATTTTGCGTTATACCTAATACCGCAATTATTATTGTCTTCATCAGTTGCTTTCTCACAAGATACCAAGCTGCTCAATATTTACAATTGGTCTGATTATATTAACCCCAGTGTTATCGACGCTTTCGAAAAAGAATACGGAATCAAAGTGAATTACGATATCTATGACACCAGTGAGATTGTCGATACGAAGCTTCTGGCAGGAAGAAGTGGTTATGACGTGGTTTTCCATGGCGCATCATTTGCGTCACGATTGCTGGCCATCGGCGTCTTTCAGTCCCTTGATAAATCAAAACTGAGTAATTGGGGAAACCTGGACCCAATTAAACTAGAAGCCATAGAAGAGTTTGATCCAGGTAATCGGTTTGGCATGCCTTACATGTGGGGGACAACTGGGGTCACTTACAATGCCGACATGATTGAGGCTCGTTTGCCCAATGCACCTGTGGACAGTTACGACCTCATATTCGATCCAGCCGTAATATCCAAGTTCAGTGACTGCGGAGTTTCTTTTCTAGACGATCCTACCTCTGTCGTCCCAATGGGAATGATTTACCTCGGCCACCCTTTTAACTCTGTAGAACCTGAGCATCTAGAAGCGGTGGAAGAACTGTTCACCGCGGTCAGACCATATATAAAATATTTTAGTTCTTCAAAGCTAACTATAGATCTACCCAGTCGCGAAGTTTGTATCGCTATGAGCTGGTCAGGGGATTATGCGGTTGCGATAACACGCGCTCGCGAAGTAGGCATCGACCTCAATCTTAAATATGCCATACCCAGGGAAGGAGGTATTGGATGGTATGACATGGTCTTTATTCCTGCTGACGCTTCCCATTCAGATAACGCACATCTTTTTCTGAATTATTTACTCAGACCCGATGTAATCGCTACTGTAACGAACTATATCGGCTATGCAAATGCCAATCAGGCAGCCAACCCATTAATCATTCCCGAGTATTATTCGGATGTTGCTATCTACCCGGATGATGAAACTTTTCAGAGCCTGGAAATTACCCACATTCTAGAGCCTACCTTGGAAAGAAGACGGTCAAGAACTTGGACCCGCATAAAGTCGGGGTTGTGACCAAGCCATAATGGATGCAAATAACAAAATGAATAGCACTCACGAACCTCAAGTTTCTGACAGTAACTCCAACGCTCAACCTTTCATTCAAATTCAAGCTCTTTCAAAGGAATTTAATGGCTTTAAGGCCATCGACCAGGTCAACCTTGACATTAACAAGGGCGAACTTTTTGCGATTCTAGGAGGGTCTGGCTGCGGGAAGTCGACGTTGCTGCGTATGTTGGCTGGTTTAGAAACGCCGTCTTCGGGAAGAATAATACTGGATGGCGAAGATATTACAGATTGGCCTGCCTATGAACGTCCAATTAATATGATGTTTCAATCCTATGCCCTATTTCCGCACATGACGGTCGAGAAAAATGTGGCTTATGGCCTACAGAAAGAAAGGATTCCTCGATCAGAAATCGACCAGCGCGTCAAAAAAATGTTAGACCTAGTGCAGTTAAGTGACTTCGGCAAACGTAAGCCTGATCGTTTGTCTGGAGGAGAAAAGCAGAGGGTAGCGCTTGCCAGAGCGCTGATAAAAAATCCAAAGTTATTGTTGCTGGATGAACCTCTTGCGGCGCTAGATAAAAAACTCAGAGAACAAACCCAATTTGAGTTGATGAATTTGCAAGAAGAGTTAGGAGTAACATTCATTGTCGTGACACATGATCAGGAAGAAGCCATGACACTGGCGAGCAGAATCGCTGTTATGAAAGCCGGTAAGTTTGTCCAGATAGGCTCACCTACAGAGATTTATGAATATCCGAAAAATCGTTTCGTCGCTGACTTTTTCGGTACGATAAATATCTTTGATGCTATTGTTATCGATCAAGATAATACACAAATCACAGCAACCTTCGATCAATCAGAGCTTATCTTGAAGGCCTATACGCACAACACTACTAATATCGGTGACAAAGTGGGCATCGCGGTACGCCCGGAAAAGATATCGATTAGCAAGGATTTACCAGTGGACGCAAATATAACTATCTCAAAAGGAATTGTTTGGGATTTAGCCTATTATGGGAATCATTCAATCTATCGAGTAAAAACTGAATCTGGCCGAATCGTTCAGGTGAGCACCCAAAACCAAAAACGTTCTTCCGAACATTTAGTAGAGTGGAATGATGAAGTGTATCTGTCCTGGGAACAAAATAGCAGCATTGTGTTGCTTGACTAATGGTTTAATAGATGGCAAATCCTCGACAAGCATTGGGTGATCTCCTGTGGCGGCGGATAGTAATAGTTCTTCCCTACCTGTGGTTGGTGCTATTTTTTCTAGTACCGTTTGCCATCGTATTTAAAATTAGTTTTTCCGATCCCATCGTGGCACAACCCCCTTTCACGCCTCTTTTTGATCAGTCTCAGAATTTTCTAAATTGGTTCCAAGGAAGCCTCAATAATTACTTATTCCTACTCGAAGACAATCTTTATTGGGTTAGTTATTTAAGATCAATCAAAGTCGCTTTTATCTCTACGATATTTTGTTTGCTACTGGGTTATCCCATGGCTTATTACATCGCTCAGTCCGCACCAACCAAGCGTAATGTATTGCTAATGTTGATTATCCTGCCATTTTGGACCTCGTTTTTATTACGAGTTTATGCGTGGATGGGGATACTTAGCACCAATGGGATTATCAACAGTATGTTTCTTTGGATCGGGATAATTGATGAACCTATCCAAATGCTATATACCAATTTTGCGGTTTACCTAGGAATCGTTTATACCTATTTACCTTTCATGATCTTACCCCTTTATGCCAACCTGGAAAGGCTCGATTTAAATCTTCATGATGCTGCCGCAGACCTTGGTGGCAAACCACTGCAAGTATTTCGAGATATCACCCTGCCGATTTCCTTACCCGGGATCATAGCCGGCTCACTGCTGGTTTTTATCCCAGCAATGGGCGAATTTGTTATTCCAGCGTTATTGGGAGGTCTAGATTCACTGATGATAGGACGCACACTGTATGATGAATTCTTCGTCAATCGGGACTGGCCTCTAGCATCTGCTGTCGCCACTATCTTGCTGTTGATTTTGGTTCTACCTATGGTGCTCTTCCAGCGGGCCCAAGCAAAATCAGTAGAGGAAAACTCATGATAAGAGAATTCCTCTTAACAGGAGACCCCGCGTGAAAAAAAGATCTACTGCAATGCTGACTATTTTTTCTTTCGGCTTTGCGTTTTTATACGTCCCGATCTTTTTGCTGATCGTTTATTCGTTCAATGATTCAAGGCTGATATCTGTATGGGGCGGTTTTTCTACTCGCTGGTACACTGCCCTATTTGAAGACGAGCAAATTATCGATGCCGCTTTATTGAGCTTACAAGTTGCTGCCATTAGCGCCACCTTCGCTACAATCTTTGGCACACTTGCAGGGCTAGCGCTAACCCGAATGGCAAATTTCAGAGGCAGGCTGTTCTTCACCGGTATACTCGCCGCTCCTTTAGTCATGCCAGAAGTCATCACCGGTTTATCCTTATTGTTATTATTTGTTAGCTTACAAGAGTTAATAGGCTGGCCAGGCAGCCGCGGTGCCATGACCATTATTATTGCTCATATCACTTTTTCAATGGCTTATGTAGCTATTATTGTTCAGTCTCGTATGCTGACCATGAATCGCTCGCTTGAAGAGGCCGCCATGGACCTTGGGGGCCGCCCTTTCAGAGTGTTTGTGGATATTACCCTTCCCATTATTTCACCAGCGATGCTTTCTGGATGGCTGCTCGCCTTCACTCTTTCACTGGACGATTTGGTAATCGCCAGTTTTGCGTCAGGGGCCGGATCAAATACTTTACCGATGGTTATTTTTTCAAAAGTGAAACTAGGGGTCACTCCTGATATCAATGCTCTAGCAACGCTAATTATATTGGTTGTATCAATAGGTATCGCCATAGCAGGTTGGATAATGTTTAAACAGAATAAATCTCTATCACAACAAAATACTTAGGCCTGTTAGTTTCTGCCGGCCCATCTAAATTACATTTAAGCAACCAACTATTATTGTCTGGATGGGAATTTATCACGAGGGATATAGTCGAAAATAAAGGTAATTCTATCTTCCTTGCCTTTATTCATCACACTATGGGTTTTCTGATTATTGATTTCATAAGCCTTACCGACTTCAAAGTGATAAGGCCGGCCATCAATCATAAACCTGACTCGCGAATTTGTTGTAATAGGTATATGAATTCTGTGCCCTGCATGAAAAGATGGGTGCGTATCCGTATGTGGCTTTATAATGCCCCCAGCGAGTAATTTTGCAGCCATAGCTCTTACGATGGTTCCACCAGGAGGATAGAACTCCTTCAAAATGGAATCCATTAGAGGCATGGCCTGACTCTGCAATAAATCCCAGGCTGATTCTTTGCTTATCTCAATATCTGGCCAACCTTGCCCATCAGTGAACAACATCACCAATGAATGCGTTTGAGTATGGACGTCGTAGGCATTTTGCCGATAGCTATTTTCTAACCAGACCCCATCATCAATACCTAGAATTACCTCCCTGAGTGCTAAACTATCAATTCCCCCAAGCTCTCTTAATGGAACACCGATGTCCATGCTTAAATCCTCGAATGAAACCTTACTGACAAACTACTAATAACATACCAATAATTTAACACTGAAACGATAGTTATAGTCACTAAAAGCAGCCTATTCTACTCAATAGTCAGTCGTCAAAATTTAACGTCGAAATCCTTTCGAGCGTTATATCTAGACTCTGTTTAGCTTTCAGTATCAACTCATCAATATTTGCCTTACTGGCTATGAGTGGGGGAGAAATTATCATAGTATCTCCCACTGCACGCATGACAAGACCATTTTCAATACAGATGTTGCGGCAAAGACTACCTACTTTACCGATTTTGGGATAGAACTCTCTTTTAGTCTTATCTTTTACCAACTCGAGAGCCCCAAGGAAACCAACCCCTCTCGCTTCCCCAACCAAAGGGTGCTCAGCCAATTCTGCCCAGCAGTTTTGCAGATAAGGTCCTGTTTCATTATCAACTGTCTCAACAATATTCTCTTCACGAAGAATCCTCAAATTGGCTAAAGCAACTGAAGCCGCGACTGGATGTCCCGAATAAGTGTAACCATGAGCAAACTCTCCACATTTATCAATTAACACTTGTGAAACTCTGTCGCTAACCATAACCCCTCCTATTGGCAAGTAGCCTGAAGAAAGCCCTTTAGCAATTGACATAAAATCGGGATGGATACCAAAATAATCTGAGCCAAACCACTTACCCGTGCGCCCAAAGCCACAAATTACCTCATCCGCCACCAACAAAATTCCATACTTGTCACATATGCGTTGAACCTCTGGCCAATATGTTTGGGGAGGAATGATAACTCCGCCGGCACCCTGTATCGGTTCGCCAATAAATGCCGCCACTCGGTCATGCCCTAGTTCGATTATTTTTTGTTCCAGCTGCTGTGCGACCTTTAACCCGAAATCACCCGGATCGCTATCTCCACCTTCAGCATACCAATAGGGTTGATCTATATGCTCGATTCCCGGTAATAGCAACCCTCCCTGGTCATGCATAAATTTCATCCCCCCTAAACTAGCAGCGGCAACCGTTGAGCCATGGTAGGCATTCTTCCGACTGATAATGACAGTTTTTTGTGGCTCCCCTAGCAAATCCCAATAGCGGCGAACCATTCGGATTACTGTGTCATTACTTTCAGAACCAGAACTGGTAAAGAAAACCCGATTAATATGACTCGGCGCTAAATTCGCAAGCACTTCCGCCAATTCAATCGCAGAGGGCGTAGTGCATTGGAAGAAACTGTTGTAATAAGGCAATTCCAGCATCTGCCGGTAGGCAGCTTCAGCTAGCTCTTTTCTCCCATAACCTACATTGACACACCAGAGCCCTGCCATACCATCCAAAAGCTTATTGCCTTCAGCATCCCAGATATAAACACCATCAGCTTTGACAATGACTCTTGTGCCTTGGTCATTTATCTCCTTCGTGTCTGTAAAAGGATGCAGATGGTGTTTAGCATCGACTCGTTGGAGAAGGTCCAGCTTTAGTTTCTGTTCACTATTCATAGTAAGTAGGTTCTCTTAGTACCTTCTTTCAAAAGTTCCTATGCTAATCGTTAATTGATACATTAGCGCTGCGTGTAGGACGAGAAGTTTCTCGATGTTATATTTGTATAATATATTTAACATTTCTGGAAATTGCATTTATATCGTAAAAGGCCATTTATGGGCACGAAAAGTAATTCGACATTAACAATTGGTAGTTTGCAAGAATTCTGGATGCCGTTCACTGCAAATCAGCAGTTCAAAGCAAAACCAAGAATACTTACCGCCGCCAAGGGTATGTATTATCAATCAAGTGATGGCCGTAAAGTCCTTGATGGAACCTCGGGGTTATGGTGTTGTAATGCTGGCCACAGCAGAGACTCAATAACTGCAGCTGTCAGTCAGCAGCTCGAACAGCTGGATTTCGCCCCGACGTTTCAAATGGGTCATCCACAGGCCTTCGAGCTCGCCGAGCGACTAACTCAGATTTCCCCATCGGGCTTAAACAAAGTTTTTTTCACCAACTCGGGATCTGAATCCGTCGATACTGCTCTAAAAATTGCCTTAGCTTACCACCAAGCATGTGGTGATAGCAGTCGCACGAAGCTGATCGGTAGAGAAAAGGGATACCATGGTACCGGCTTTGGAGGTATTTCTGTGGGCGGACTTTCTCCAAACCGTAAGGCTTTTGGTAGCCTATTGCCCGGAGTAGATCATTTACGCCATACGTTGGACATAGAGCGTAACGCTTTTAGTCGAGGTATTCCTGACCATGGAGCTGAACTTGCTGAGGATTTGGAAAGGCTCTGTGGATTGCACGATCCTTCTACAATCGCTGCAGTCATTGTGGAACCTATAGCAGGCTCTGTTGGAGTAATTCTTCCACCAAAAGGCTATCTTAAAAGACTCAGAGAAATTTGCGATGAACACGGAATACTTCTGATTTTTGATGAAGTAATTACTGGATTTGGCCGGGTAGGTAAGGCATTCGCTGCAGAACGCTATGGTGTTAAACCTGATATCATCACTTCGGCCAAAGGTCTAACCAACGGCACCATTCCAATGGGGGCGGTATTTGTAGACGATTCGATCCACGCTGCCTTTATGCAAGGTCCAGGACAAGGCATAGAACTTTATCACGGCTATACCTATTCAGGTCACCCAGTAGCGGCGGCAGCTGGGCTGGCGACTCTTCTAATCTATGAACAAGAGAATCTGTTTGAACGTGCAATCGAGCTTGAAAGATATTGGGAAGAGGCGGCCCACTCACTTGGAGGGCTCGAACATATAATCGACATACGCAACCAAGGACTGGTAGCTGGAATCGAGCTTTCAAGCAGAGATGGAAAACCCGGAGCACGAGCGTACGATGTCTTTACTCGTTGCTTCCATCAGGAAGGTTTATTAATTCGAGTCACGGGCGACATTATTGCGCTAAGCCCACCCCTTATTATTAAAAAATCCCAGATCGATCAAATTTTTGAAACATTAGGCAAAGCCATTCAGGAAACAGCTTAATATTTTACGCAGGCCTATAACGTGACACATAAAATAGAACATTATATTGATGGCAAACCCTTTGCAGGAAAGACTGGTCGTTATGGCGCCGTGTATAACCCAGCAACTGGCAAGCAATCTGCCAAAGTTGCTTTAGCCAGTCCCAAAGAGGTGGACACGGCAGTATCTGCAGCAAAAGCAGCTTTCCAAACGTGGTCAGAAACTTCCCCTCTAAGCCGTGCGCGGGTGATGTTCAGATTCAAAGACTTAGTGGAACAAAATCGTGAGAAACTGCAGATGATGATCACGGCTGAACATGGGAAGGTGCTAAGTGACGCTGCTGGTGAGGTAACACGCGGACTTGAAGTGATTGAGTTTGCCTGCGGTATTCCGCATTTATTAAAAGGTGAACACTCTAAGAATGTTGGCACAGGCGTGGATTCTTGGTCAGAAATGCAGCCACTGGGCGTGGTTGCTGGTATTACTCCCTTTAACTTCCCTGTCATGGTTCCCATGTGGATGTTTCCGGTAGCCATCGCCTGTGGTAATACTTTTATTTTAAAACCCTCCGAGAAAGACCCGTCTCCGGCTCTATTGATCGCTGAGTTATTTAAACTAGCCGGATTGCCAGATGGTGTATTTAATGTGATTAATGGCGACAAAATAGCAGTTGATGCCCTGTTATCACATGAGGATGTGCAGGCTATAAGTTTTGTCGGTTCAACTCCAATAGCGCAATACATTTATGCTACCGCTAGCGAGCACGGAAAACGGGTGCAGGCTTTGGGGGGTGCGAAAAATCATTTGATGATTATGCCGGATGCTGATTTAGATCAGGCTGTCGATGCTTTAATGGGCGCGGCATATGGATCGGCAGGTGAACGATGCATGGCAATATCAGTCGCCGTATGTGTAGGGGACAATGTCGCGGATCAATTGATCGGAAAGTTAACGCCAAGGGTACAAAGCCTCAAGATAATGCCAGGGACAGAAGATAAGGCAGAAATGGGTCCGCTAGTTACTAATCAGCATCTTGCAAAAGTGAGAAGCTATGTTGGTCAAGGCGTTGAAGAAGGAGCATCTCTAATCGTTGATGGTCGCGATCATGTTGTTGATGGTCATGAAGATGGCTTTTTCCTTGGAGGCTGTCTCTTTGATAATGTCACCAAAGACATGAGCATCTATAAAGATGAAATCTTCGGCCCTGTATTAAGTGTGGTCCGAGTACAGGATTTTAATGCTGGCTGCGAGCTAATCAATAATCACGAATATGGCAATGGCACGACTATTTTTACTCGCGATGGCGATTCTGCCCGCCAATTTACCCATAGCATCCAAGCCGGAATGGTAGGTGTTAATGTGCCTATCCCTGTGCCGATGGCTTTTCACAGTTTTGGTGGATGGAAACGCTCATTATTCGGGCCGTTACATGTACACGGCCCGGATGGAGTGCGATTTTACACACGCATGAAGACTATGACTTCGAGATGGCCAACAGGCATCCGCACGGGAAGTGAATTTTCTATTACGACCATGAAATAAATCCAAAAACGTTTTCACTAAATAACAGCGATGTCGATGAGCTCCAAATACGATCCCGTCAATAGGAGCGTTATACCCGTCTTCCTCCGATATGCCATACCTTCGGTAATCGGCATGCTCGCGATGTCATCAGCGTTTGTGATAGATGGCATTTTTGTTGGGAACTACATAGGCACATCAGCCCTGGCTGCAATCAACTTGGCTATGCCAGTGTGGTCTGGTTTGTTCGCGATAATAACAATGCTGGCAGTTGGTAGCTGTGTTATGAGCGGCAAATATTTGGGTGAAGGAGACTACGCATCGGCAAATGATATTTTTTCCAAATCGCTGGCTTGCGCGCTTTTTTTCGCCTTAGTTACAGCCGCGCTCGGCCTTTTCTTTCTTGATTCATTGATTGCTGTCCTTGGAACCACAGCAGAATTAACGGATCTCGTTAATACTTACCTGACAATCATATTGGGTTTTTCTCCAGTTTTCTTGTTGGGTTTCACACTATTCTATTTTGTTAGAGTAGATAACAATCCCTTACTTGCATCTAGTTCATTAATAGCCAGTGCTGTATTGAATGTAATTTTGGATTGGATCTTTATTGTTGAACTTGACATGGGGATAGAAGGCGCAGCTTATGGCACAGCCATCGGTCACGGGTCCCCTTTGCTTACCCTACTACCACATTTTTTTAGGAAAACCCGACACCTTAAATTAGTACCACTAACAGGGAGTTGGAGTGCCATCCCTCATGCGCTGGCCAATGGGTTTTCCGAATTTGTAAATGAGTTCTCAGCAGGCCTTACTACGCTCTTGCTAAACTGGATTATGATTACTCGCCTCGGAGTGAGCGGTGTGGCTGCTTTCACTATAGTTAATTATCTTTTTTTCATAGGTTTGATGACTTTCGCCGGCATAGGTGAATCACTACAACCACTTATCAGCAAAAATTATGGAGCACGACAACCGGAAAAGATGACTCAGTTTGTCATTGTTGCTTTATTCTCTATTTCATTGATCGCCGTTGTCATTTGCGGGCTGTTAATCACAATTCCAGATTTGTTGATTGGGTTCTTCCTGCAAGAAAATGAGACATCTACAATTGATATAGCCACTCGCTTCATTTTCTTTTTCTGGCCAGCGTTCATTTTTAGCGGTTTGAACATTACCTTATCAGAGTATTTTACAGCATGTCATAAACCTCTTCATTCTGCCTCCATTGCAGTATCCAGAAGTTTATTCCTGCCACTTATTTTCCTATTTACATTGCCCATTTGGTTAGATGAGATAGGCATTTACATTTCAATACCTCTCGCTGAACTTTTTGCATTCCTTTTAGCCTTAGCTCTTATTACGAAAAACAAACCCAAAAAAATTGTTGAAGCACTACCTCACAATTAGTGGAAACAATACCATGCGAAAGTACACAAAATTTTACGTAAACGGTAATTGGATTGACCCTGTAACTCCAAATAGTTTCGATGTTACGAATCCTGCAGATGAAACCATTGCTGGTGTCATTTCACTAGGATCAAAGTCCGACGTAGATAAAGCAGTTGTAGCTGCGCGCAGCGCCTTTACTCCATTTTCACGATTTTCCCGGCAAGAGCGCTTAGAGTTATTAGAAAGCATACTGATCACTTATAACAAATACTACGATGAAATTGCCCTAGCCATCAGTGATGAAATGGGCGCGCCTCTGTCATTCTCAATTGAAGATCAAGCAAGTTGTGGCACTGGGCACTTACAGGCAGCTATTAATGCTTTAAAGAATTTCCAGTTTGAAGAAAATAACGGCAACACACGTGTCTACAAAGAACCCATCGGTGTTTGCGCATTCATCACCCCCTGGAATTGGCCCATCAACCAAATCACCTGTAAGGTAGCACCAGCTATCGCCACTGGCTGCACGATGGTGCTTAAGCCCAGCGAAATAGCTCCTTTTTCGGCTTACCTTTTTAGTCAAGTTATGGATGAAGCGGGAGTGCCAAGTGGCGTTTTTAACATGATCAATGGCGATGGCCCTGCCGTAGGAACAGCAATGGCCGAACACCCGGATGTAGATATGGTTTCATTTACTGGCTCTACTCGCGCCGGCATCCTGGTTGCAAAGGCAGCTGCCAATACAGTGAAACGGGTCGCCCAGGAACTGGGTGGAAAATCAGCTAATATAATCCTCGACGACGCGGACTTGGAGAAAGCGGTGAGTAATGGAGTTATAGATTGCTTCTCAAACAGCGGTCAATCCTGTAATGCTCCCACTAGAATGTTAGTACCGAAAATCAACCACGATCTAGCAGTGGCCATCGCTGTGAATACCGCCAATACCATTGTAGTGGGTGACCCTAAGGCAGATGACACAGTTATAGGCCCGGTAGTAAGTAAACTGCACTTTAATAAGATCCAAAAACTTATCCAGCAGGGCATTGAAGAGGGAGTCGAACTAGCATGTGGCGGTACTGGCAAACCAGAACATCTTGAAAGAGGCTACTATATTAAGCCAACTATATTCGTAAACGTGGACAATGCTTCTACAATTGCTCAACAGGAAATCTTCGGCCCCGTGCTTGCAATTATTCCCTACCAAGATGACAACGAAGCTATCCGAATAGCCAACGATACTCCCTATGGTTTGTGTGGTTACGTCTCAGGAAGTCAGCCAAGGGCACTGGATATCGCTTCTAAACTACGTACAGGCATGATACATATCAATGGTGCCGAAGGTAGCTTCGATGCACCTTTTGGCGGATATAAACAATCAGGGAATGGTCGCGAGTTCGGTGAATACGGTTTTGAGGATTTCCTGGAAATAAAGGCCGTAATGGGTATTCAGAACTAGGCAGCAAGGAAATTGTAATACTATTGAACATTTTTACCCTTTCGATTTCAAAATCAAAAAGGCACCTAGCGTAATAGTGAAAACGGGGAAAAACGGGACAAACGGAAAATACGGCACATACATTTCAATATATTCCATTATTTCAATACCAGCAAAAAGTTCGTAGGCCTGTCCGCTCCAGACTGACCCAAAGCCACTGCCGATTAAGCCGGTTAATACCGCCACTATACCAGATACCAGATACAGCAAATGTCTTGTGCCACCGGCGTTTGATTGTATTGTTTTATCTTTCATGATTCTGCTTCTTGTTACTTGTTTGCAAAACAATTCTCATTGAATCTCTGATCAAGTTCGCGACAACACCATTTAGTGGTGTTCAATTCAAGTCCGCGGCCAAAATAGTTTATAGCTTTCCCTTTACTACTTCTAACTAGGCTGGGCTTTGCGCCCCTGTTTGTTGCCAGCGTTTCTTACTCCATGCATACAAACGCAAACCCCAGGCAAGGAAACCGGCCCAATAATATAAATAATCGACAGAATTCGGGTATTGATAATAGAAGATATTGAACCAATATACGCTCCAAGCGTAGGCCCATAGATAGTAAATTCCGGACTTGTGAAGGAGTTTCCACTGTTTAGAATTCAAGCATCTGCGGCCAAACTTGAATGAAGTTAGTCCCATCGCAATCAGGAATACATAACCCAATGTCCCCTCAATAGCATCACTGAGCACATAAACTTCTTCCATATAATATTGCGTATATATTCCCACCATCCACAAAATAAACAAAAGTTGCCAAGCCATAGCAAGAGCGAAACAAAGCCCAATTATTTTTCGATTTCGCAATAGCCAACGACTGAAAGATGAGGGAAATACAACATGTAAAGAGGATGCAGCAAAGGCCAGATACAACCACGGTACTGAAAAGCGCACGGTAAGCTGAATCATCGAAGAGACAACTTCACCACTGGACAAGTCAACACTTCCCATTGTTAACACAACCACTAAGGATATTGGGATTGTGATAACCCAGAACAGATTCCAACCATTGATTATTTTACTTTGTAGTAAACCGTTTAGGTTGGCAGCCATAATATTAAACTCTGTATCCAAACGATTTAGAAGGGTGACTGTTAATGAGTGATTTCCTCTTACAATTTATCTTTAAGGGCATAGTAGAGCATACCCAATGCCACCATTTGCCTGCGGAATATGTGTTGCCCTGGAATTGCAAATGGTTTGATGTTTGCAAATATATCGAATCGGTCAAAGGTTCCAGCAACCGCATCTGCTATTATTTGTCCTGCGAGGTGCGTGACATTCACTCCGTGCCCAGAATAACCCTGGGAATAAAAAATATTATTATCAATTCGTCCTATTTGAGGCACCCTATTTATAGGTACTCCAATTGTACCGCCCCAGCTAAAATCAATTCTAGTCCCGACAAGTTGTGGATAGATTTTTAGCATTCTCGGCATCAAATGGCGCCTGATAACGTCAGGATCTCTGCCGAAATAGTTACATCGGCCCCCGAATAGCAGGCGCTTATCTGCACTAAGACGAAAATACTCTAAGATATAATTTGGATCACAAACCGCGAGATCCTGTGGATTGATTTCGCAGACAATATCCTCACTTAAAGGCTCGGTAGCTAGAATAAAACTATTTACAGGAAACATAATCCCACGCAGTTTGGGCTCCAAAAAATGATAAGCATTGCCCGCTAAGACTACAAAATCGGCAGTTATAGAGCCTTGCTCAGTGACGACCATAGGTTTGGGTTGCTTTTCAATACGCAGCACAGGTGACTGCTCGTAAATGGTCACGCCGAGATTAACCGCCGCTTTCGCCTCACCAATGCACAAATTGAGTGGGTGAAGATGACCATTCCCCATGTTTAGCAAACCACCAATATAAGCATTGGTTCCAATGATATCCTGAATTTCTTGTTTCGATAATAGTTTGATCTCAAAGGGAAAATTGTGCCTCTTCAGCTCTGTAAATTCTGCTTCCAATCCTTGAACATGACGAGGTTTGATTGCCACATCTAGATAACCTGACTTTAAATCACATTGAATTCCGTAAGTTTTGACCCGCTCCCTGATGATCTGATGACCTTTCCAGCGCATATCCCAAACTATAGATTCACCATTCGCCCCTAGAGATTTGCTAATACGATTTTCACCTGAGATTCCACCGATCATTTGACCTCCATTTCGACCTGAAGCTCCCCAAGCAACCTTATTGGCCTCGATTACATGAACTTTAAAGCCACGCTCTGCTAGCTGAAGAGCAGCTGACAAACCAGTGAATCCAGCTCCAATGACACAAACGTCAGAAGATTTTGCGCCTCGCAGCGGCGAATAATCGGGAATTTCATTCGCGCTCGCCGCGTAATATGAGCCGGTATGAGGTTTTGAGCTAATCATTCTTGCTAAATTTACTGTCAGGTGTACCGATACAAACGGAGTCAACTCTTCCTGCCATTGTCTTCATTTTTTCCCTTCAAACATACATGCAAGATTCTTAAACGCCAGGCCCTCATTTTGATCTGTCGCAAACCCGGACCCTCGGTGAACGATAATTACTAGCAGGCCAACGGAGGAGTTGCACGTGCTCGTGGAGGTGCCCAAAAAGGCTTACTTTTTATAGTGCATCTAACAATTTTACTGTTAGGACGAAGCTCTCTGTTGTAATAAATTTCCGCCCATATTTCCCCCTGCAAATGCTCCGTCTGGACCATAGCGAGTGCTATATTAGCTTTAACCACTGGCGACCACATTGCAGAAGTCACGTATCCGATTTCATGCTTACCACTCTCGCTACTGTATAAATGAGACTCCTCGGCGGGTTTATTCCCTTGAATGTCCAATCTAACCAAAGTGTACTCTGAGCCCTTGCCTTGCTCCTGCAATAGAGCCGCCCGTCCGTTGAAGTGAGGTTTCCTAAAATCAACCAGCCACCCGAGATTCAGCTCAAATGGCGTCTGATCATGCTGAAAATGAATGGTTTTAAGCGCTTCAT
>Ga0257112_10000004_pt1 | contig 83063 bp, 79 predicted proteins | sample LP_taG_5_FD_191565 | JGI IMG/M metagenome (GOLD analysis project Ga0257112, IMG submission 191565) | Marine microbial communities from Northeast Subartic Pacific Ocean, Canada - LP_J_2015_P26_1000m | ecosystem: Environmental > Aquatic > Marine > Oceanic | place: Canada: Northeast Subartic...
GTGATTCGGATTCGAGTGATCAATCCGGCCGCACTGCCAGTGACTCCAACTCAAGCAATCAATCCGATGCCGAAGAATCTGACAGCAATGATCATGCTCCTCGCACAGGCAGTGATTCAGATTCGAACGATCAATCCGCCCGCCCCGCCAGTGACTCCAACTCAAGCAATCAATCCGATGCCGAAGAATCTGACAGCAGTGATCGTGCTCCTCGCACCGGCAGTGATTCAGATTCGAGTGATCAATCCGGCCGCGCCGCCAGTGACTCCAACTCAAGCAATCAATCCGATGCCGAAGAATCTGACAGCAGTGATCGCGCTCCTCGCACCAGCAGTGATTCAGATTCGAGTGATCAATCCGGCCGCGCCGCCAGTGACTCCAACTCAAGCAATCAATCCGATGCCGAAGAATCTGACAGCAGTGATCGTGCTCCTCGCACCAGCAGTGATTCGGATTCGAGTGATCAATCTGGTCGTGGTTAATATCCAGATCTGACATGCCACTTGAAGCGATAATTAAGGATCCGCTTTCCTACTTAATATCACCCATCAGTAAAACGGAATTTTTTAAAACCTATCATGAAAAGGAAGCTCTGCTCAGCAAGCATAATGACGCTAATAGGTTTCACGGCCTTTTATCTATTGACCGTATCGATGAAATAATAGCGTCTACAGAGCTCCCACCATCTTCCTTAGACATGGTTCGTAAAGAGCCTCCAATCGAACGCTCTTATTACACTTTTAAGAACGGTAATATTGACCGCGGGGCGGTCATTAGGCATTACCAGGAAGGCGCAACAATAATATTACCTCAACTTCATCTTGCGGATGAAATCCTCGCAAAATTTTGTCGGTCTCTTGAAAATGTATTTAGTAGCCATGTCCAAACTAACATTTATTTAACTCCTGGAAGCAGTCAAGGGTTCAACACCCACTTTGATGATCATGATGTTTTCGTCATTCAATTATCCGGCACAAAGAAATGGCGTCTTTATCAAAAGCCGATCGACAATCCATATAGAGGTGAAAGTTTCAATACAAAAGATTATAAGGCCGGCGAACTACAGAAAGAATTCGAATTAAAAGAAGGCGAATGTGTTTATATACCCAGAGGTCTTATGCACGATGCGATAAGTGTTGGTGAAAAGGCTTCACTCCATATTACTGTAGGACTGATAGTCAAAAAATGGGCTGACCTAATGCTGGAGGCTCTCTCGGAAGTAGCTATTAGAAACCCCAGGTTTAGACGCTCCTTACCGCCAGGCTTCGCTCGACCCGGTTATAACAACAAATCCGCTAAAATCTATTTTGATGAACTAATAAATGAATTTCAAAAAAACTCAAACTTCGACAAAGTGTTCGAAGTGATTAAGGAGAACTTCATACGTGAACGCACCCCTAACTTACGCGGGTCTCTCATTGACACCTCTTCTAATCTTCCAAAAGAAAGGCCCTATATTCGGCGGCCTAATTTGCAAGCTAAATTGAAACGTGACGAACTCGAAACCGTTATTATTTGTGGTGGTGGCGATCTGCGCTTTGAGTTAAAAGCTTATAAAGTGCTGCAAGTTATCCTTTCGGGCGAACCATTTTCAGCAGCAAGCCTGGGCGACTCAGAAGACGATTCCACACTAGATATGATTAAAAAACTGACCGCCTTCGGAATAATTGAGCCAATAAAAAAACCGTAACCTATCCGTTTAGACAAGGAAGAACTTCGGGCAATTGTTTGTTTGACACCTTAAATGATAATGATTATCATTACTACTACAATTATTATTAAGATGTGCAAATAGTAATTATGAGTCAAACCCGTTTTAGTAAATCGAAGATTGCCATGGCGATAGCTCTTGTATCGGCTTCTTCCTGTTTAGTGGCGCAAAATTCAGAATCAGAAGATCCCGAACTTGAGACTATTACTATAGTTGGCTCGCAAGAGGATGCTAGAAATGTGGCTGGAACAGCGAAGGTAGTAACTGCGGAAGATCTAGAGGTTTTTGAGTATACCGACATTCACAAGATTCTATCTTCGGTACCGGGCGTGAATTTTAGGCCTGAAGAAGGATACGGGTTGAGACCTAATATCAGTATAAGAGGTACCTATGCTGATAGGTCAGGAAAAATAACACTTATGGAGGACGGGGATCTTATAGCGCCAGGTCCTTATTCCGCATCCTCTGCTTACTATTTCCCAACTGTAGGAAGATTAGCAGGTGTCGAGGTCTTAAAAGGTGCTTCTGCTATAACTCAAGGTCCATACACCATTGGTGGTGCAGTAAACTTGCTAAGCACACCTATACCCGAGGAGCAGTCCGGATTTTTTAATCAAGAGATAGGACAAGACGGAGCTCAGCGAACCCACGTTACGTACGGCAACTCAACTGAAAATTTTGGATTTTTGTTGGAAACTCATGTTTGGGAGACCGATGGCTTTGATGACATCCAGGATGAGTCAGGCGATACGGGTTTCAGTAAGGATGACTACGTTGCTAAATTCCGTTTGAATAGTGATCGTGATGCTGATATTTACCAAGAGTTGAATTTTAAATATCAATGGTCCGAGGAGGACTCGGATCAGACTTATGTGGGTCTAGCTGATAAGTCTTTTAAGTCCGATCCCCATGAGCGTTATGGATTAACTAAGTACGACAACATGGACAATGAGCATGAGACACTCTCCTTGAACTATGGTGTTTCAATGGGTCAGTTTGAGCTTAATGCAACTTATTACGAAAATGATTTTGCTCGTGACTGGTTCAAGGTAGATAAAATAGATAACAACAAAGTTTATGCCTTAGGAAATGGCATAAACAATATAATCAGTGCAGCAAATTCCGGCAGCGCTGATGCGCTCGCCATACTTAATGGCGACAATACGGAAGCGGTCCAGATCAAGCTAAAGCATAATCATCGAGAGTATGAGTCTGACGGTTTAGACCTAAGGTTAAACTGGACTAATGACATACACTCTGTGACGGTAGGCTATCGTGATACCGAAGATAGTGAGGACCGATTCCAGTGGTACGAAGTTGCTAACTGGAGTGGAGGCAAAATGGGTGCACTGTCGATAGATGGAGGTCTTCCAGGTTATTCCTCCAATAACAGATTGACTGAGGCTGAGGCTAAAGCTTTCTACATTCAAGATGTCATAACTTTAGATAATCTTTCGCTCAACATCGGATATCGTTCTGAGGATTGGGAAATTACCCAGGAGCGATACGTTGACTCCGCTCGAAGTGCGGTTAATGCCGCAAAGGGCTATCCTAAGGAATTAGCGAATGACGAAGTGAGTCTATTTGGTGCTGGTGTGGTGTATGATATTAATGATTCAGTATCAATTTATGCTGGCTTTAACGAAGGTTTTACACCGACTGGTGGTGGTGCAGATCCTGAAAAAGCAGACAACATAGAGTTAGGGGTACGCTATGCTAATGGAAATACCTACATCGATGTTGGTTATTTTCAGACAGATTATAAAAATATGTTTGGAAGTTGCACCGCGTCGGGTGGTGCTGTAGGCGACTGCGAAATTGGTGATTCCTACAATGCCGGAGAGGCTGAAATAGAAGGGTTTGAGATATTCGGACAAACCGTTTTTGAGTCTGGCGGTTTAACCTTTCCAGTAACGTTAAGCTACACGTCTACCAATGCTGAATTTGATAACACTTTTAGTAGCTCCTTCTGGGGTACTGTAACTTCTGGTGATGATATACCTGATACTGTAGATTCTCAGCTTGCTCTTAGCGTAGGTTTTGATAACGGAGCGGGTTGGTCTGGTAATGCAACATATTATTCGGTTGGTGATACCTGTTCTGTGGCAAGTTGCCCAGCGGGTACTAAGATTGATAGCCATTCAGAACTAGACCTTGTGGTTACGAGGGAATTCAGCGAATCGTTGGATGCTTATCTAACGATAATGAATGTTACGGATGAAAAAGACATAGTGGCAAGAGCACCCAAAAACGGAGCAAGGGCTCAAATGCCAAGGACTGCGCTAGTAGGCCTTCGCTGGAAATTCTAAACTAGCTTCCCCAAATTCCAGCAAAGGTCGACGAAAGAGGGTAGCTCGAGATTCACTACGATTGGTTTTCCAGGCCAGCCTATTCCCCCTAATTCATTAACCCACCGACTCTTGTGTTTATTAGCTTATTGATGAGGTTTGGTTAGTAGCGCGTCAGGAATTGTCGGGCGATTGAGAGTATTTCATCACTTTTTACCAACGATAGACCTTTATGCGCGAAATTAGATAATTCCTCCTCTGTAGGATAAGAATAGTAGTCCCCCCCTGCGATTTGCGGGACGCAGTTCAATTCATTACCAGCAGCGATCGTATTCACAGCCTCCACAAGTTTTTCGCAACCGGCCTCGTAAAGTTGAAGCACATGCCATAGGTAAGATCTATCTTTTTGAACTGGAAAGGAAGTCGAACCAACAATAGGCCCCGTGTCAATAGTATGATCGTTGACGTAGTGTAACGTCGAACCAATTTGTGTATCACCATTGAGCATCGCTCTGAACGTAGCCATAATGCCTTTGTAAGCCGGTAACAAGCCTGAGTGAAGATTCAGTACACCATACTTGGGTATCCCGATTACAGCGTCCTTAAGAATGACGCCGTAACGAATGGATATAACGAGGTCAGGGAATAATTCCTTAAAATTCTTGAGATTAACTCCCGCGTTTATTGCATTAAATTCCTGTATCTCCGTACCAGCAAGATGGCTAAGCGCCTCAAATGTCTTGAGCTCAGCGCTTGGTGCCGGGTGACAACCATCGATGAGCGGGAATAAAAGATCATTAAACAGTTCCTGTTCAAAGAACTTCAAGGTTTTCAGGTCAGGAAGAAGTTTTCCGACCCTCCCCACAGATGCGGACAGACCGATAGTCAATTGGTGTTCGAGCAAAGCAGGCACCAATCTGTTAAGGGCAATGCAACTGGCGATGTCCCTATTAACTAGGAGAGTTATTCTCACGTCAGAATACGAAGAAAAATACGATCAATCCTTGACCAATTACGGCGCAGCAATAACCTTGCGAACACGACCATCCCCTTTTGTAAGGAAATACAGCTCTCCTTGACTATCAGAGCCGAGTCGAAGCCCAGCCCGGTTGCCAAACGCGTATGTGTTCGAAAACCCCACTGCATCAGCAACATTTCGCTCATAACCTGCAAACATCACTCGTAATTCGCGGATCGTTGTGGGGTTGCCGGGTTCCAGATTGTCGGTGTCGATGTAAAATACCCTCCCCGTCACCATGTCGGTAAATACAGCCTTGCCCTGTAAAGCTGGCACAGCATTTCCGCGGTAGACAAACACACTGCTAATGGCATTCCCCTCATCGTGATCGAACTGGGCTACCGGATAGGTGAATTCCTGATCATCTTGGGGGCGGGGGTACACCGGATTCGGCCGCACATTACCAATTCCGAATGCAGTTGCAAAGGTGCCCTCCCGCAGACGCCAACCATAGTTGGCACCAGCAATACCGATATTGACCTCTTCGATCTGGGACTGACCAATATCGCCGATATACATCGTACCATCGATATCGAATGAAAAGTGTTGTGGATGGCGTAGTCCATAAGCCCAAATTTCAGGGGCTACACCTTCTACACCGACAAAAGGGTTATCATCTGGAATACCATAGGGGTTACCTCCTTCTCCTAACGGATCAATCCGTATAATAGCCGACATGGGCTCGCTCATAGACTGCCCACGTTCCTGTGGATCATTCGCTCCCCCGCCATCACCGAAACTAGCGTACAACAACCCGTAATCCGTTGTTCCCTCAGTCGCCGCATAGTTGAATGCTAGGTTACCGATATTGTGGTTCTGATCAAACTGGCCCATGCGAAAGATCTCACGTGTAGTCCCGGAAAAAATGTTAGAAGCCGGCTCATCTGCCGTCCATTCACGGATTACGCTTGCGTGGTTACCGTCATCATCATCTAGATAATTAGCTAGACCGCTATCAGAACTCACGCTAAAGGATGTATAGAACTTACCAAATCCTGACTTTCCTGTTGCAGCAAACTCAGGATGAAAAGCAAATCCAGCCAGGCCCGTTTCGTTGGGGAACATGGAATCGTCAAAGCCAATGTCCTGGTTTCGCATATCAAGAAAAACTGTTGGCGCGCTACCGTCTTCATCAGTGATGTACAAAAGTCCGCGCAAGTCATTGATCACCAATCGTCCAGAACCATCTGGAATTGGACCCATGTATTGAATACGGGCGTGGGCTTCATTTGTCTGACGCGGTTTTCCGGAATCCTCAGTAAAAGGTACCCTGGCGAATCGCTGGAGTGCGATTGTGATATCCCCCTTTACAATTTTCTCCGGGATAGGATCAGCCAAAGGTTCCAGACTTGATTCTGCGGCAAACACTGAAACGCTTATACCAATTCCAGCTATTAAAATGGAAAGTGTTGTTTTCATGAGTCTATTCCGTTTGTAAAATTAACACTGCCTGATCCAGAATGTTGTTCCAGCTCTGAGCAAGGCCAACATGCAACCATAAACCATAGCCTGACCACAAGAAAAGCAGTACACAAGAATTTAAAATTATGTCTAAATCAAATTACAAGACACTTCATTACGAAGTAAAGAACCAAGTTGCCAGAATCACTCTTGACCGGCCCCCAGCCAATCTTATTAATCTGCAGATGACGCAGGAATATCATGACGCTTTGCAGCAGGCTGATACGGATCCAAATGCACGAGTGATTATTCTGTCTGGCACAGGTGATGGCCTTTCTGGCGGGGTCGATCTGAAATACATCGAAGAGTTCGACTCTACAGAAATGAAAGATTTTTTACGCTTATTTTACGTAGGCACCATTAATTTGGTAAGAAGCTTAAGCAAGCCTATTCTTGCCGCGGTGCATGGCTATGCGCGGGAGGGCGCCTGCACCCTTGCCTTTACGTGCGACATGATTATCGCGTCCGAAGATGCCGACTTTGGTTACCCTGGCTTAGCCAATCTTGCTGCACCCCCAGGAATGCATGTTTGGATACTTCAGCGATTAATTGGTCGCATGAAGGCTGCAGAGCTGATATTCACCGGTAAACCCATAGAAGCACCGGAAGCCGAGCGAATGGGATTGATAACCAAGGTGGTAGGAGCGGGTAGCCTGCTCTACGAGGCTGAAAAAATCGCCCAGAAAATGGCTGAGATGTCACCATTGGGCCTGCGGCGCACCCGAGATTTGATGTACCAGATGGAAGATATGAGTTTCGCTGATGTTCCTGAAGCCGCAGCAGAGGCTCTTGCTGCTGCCTTCGATAGTCGAGACAGTAAAGAAGCTCGCAAAGCCTATATCGAGAAACGCAAGCCCATCTGGACTGGTAAGTGACACTCCCTATCGTAGTAAGACCATGAAAGCTCCAGAATGTATACTCTGCTAGGTAATTACCTGAGAGAGAGTAAATCCTCCGGTCTCACATTTTTCGAAAACCAAACGCTGGTTAATACAGCCAGGTTGTTCACCAACGACGTGACTGACATAAACGATTTGGGTGTTAGCTTGCTCGGCGATGAGATCCAGCATCCCTAAAATCAATTCCCGATAGTAATCATCCAGTCCCACACAAGGCTCATCCAGAACCAGCAGTCTGGGGTGTTTAACCATAGCCCGTGCGAGCAATACCAAGCGTTGCTGGCCAAAGGAAATCTCATGGTAGTAATGCCGCTCTAATTCTGCAATGCCTAGGGCTGACAACCATTCTTTGGCAACAATCCACTCTGCAGCCCCACTGTCGTCATAAAGTCCTATGGAGTCGTAGAATCCCGACACCAATACATCCAGCACCTTCCACCCTTTAACATACATGTTATGCAGCTCATTCGATATGATGCCGAAGTGTGCTTTAACTTCCCACACCGTCTCACCGCTTCCCTTGCGACGCCCGAACAGGAATACATCCTGTCCATAACCCTTGTGATTTTCCCCATCTATAAGACTCAAGAGTGTGGACTTGCCACATCCATTCGGTCCTTCGATAAGCACATGGTGGTCAGCTTCCATTCTCCAGTTAATATTGTTGAGTACCCTTAAGTCGCCGTAGCTTGCATCAACTCCATCCAACAGAATGAGCGGTTGGTTATCCGCGATCATAGTATCCTCTTGATCGAGACAAGCCGGCAGTTGCTCGGGTACCTTTGGCTTCCTCGCTTGTAACCGACAGAATTCAACACTGAGCTCTATCTTGGGCCTCTCTCCTTTAGCGAGGATTCGTAATTGCTCCATGACCGCCAAATGGGTAACTCCTGGAAAGATGTGGTTCGATCTTCGGCAGAGTTGAAGGCTTGAAAACCCAGCGTGCAGAAATTGTTCGATGCAAACCATGATTCGCTGTTGCGATTCCTTGTCGATGCTCTCGAGTGGATCATCCAAGATAAGCAACTGAGGGACACCCTCGCGCCATGCGTACAATGCCCGTGCCAGCAATACCCTGCGAACTTGTCCAGAAGAAAGATAACGAATACCTTTCCCGGAAACCGCTACCAGACCTAGTGTTTCCAATAGCTCTTTTAATAAACCAGGATTCTGTTGGTTGGCTTGACGAGACGATTCGATCAGCCTTGTCACAACCGTGCCCTCGTCCTGGGCATTAGCTCTATACTCGCTGATATCCAGTCGGTTATCGCGTACCCACAGTCGCTGTTGCTCCTCAAAGGACACAATATGTGCGTCTCTTGCCGGATCGAAACCATCCCGATAACTTACGTAACTGCCAGATTCAAGACGCTTGCCCATCAACAGACTAGCCAACAGTGATTTACCGGCACCGTTAGGTCCATACAAGCACCAATGCTCTCCCTGCAAAATTTGAAATGAATCTATTTGCAGCACATCGTGCCTTCCGATTCGACACAAGGCGTTTTCAATCCTGACAATTGCTTCCATTTAATCTGTATTACCAATCAGATAAACCCTAGATGTTGCCACAGCCAGGGTACTGAAATACAGGCGTTTTATTGCTTTTGCCTGTCGATAGCCTTAAGCTGCGCGCCATGAAATTTATGACCCTTGCCCCCTTAAAATTTCTCATCCTAGTACGCCTTGTCACCGCTCTGCCTCCATTGAATTCATTAGAGCCAGAAGAGAAAGGAAAACGTCTGTTCCTTGAGAATTGCGCCGAGTGTCATCAAGCGGATGGTCAAGGCATGGCCGACGTTTATCCGGCGCTAGATAACAATGAAGTCGTTACGGGCAGCGGGATAGATGTAGCCCTAGTATTAATCATCGGACGGGGAGAGATGCCATCGTTCAGCGGATCGATGTCAGCCGAAGACATGGCTGCAGTTATTAACTATATAAGAAATGCCTGGAGCAATTCGGGCGAGCTAATCTTCGCTGAGGCCATAGAATCTTTACAATAAAAAAAAGGTGTCGTCTCTGTTAGCGACCTGTTCCCAACACAATCATAACCGGAGTACGTTGAAAGTCCTGTTTGGGCCTATTCTGTAAAGCACTCGATTAACTACGTAAATAAGATGCTCCGTTGAGATCGATAATGGTACCAGTAGAAAACTCTGAACCTTCAGAACAAAGGAACAATACCGCATGAGCAACCTCCTCAGGTTCAGCGACTCGGTTTAAAGGGCTCTGAGCCCTAATCTCATCCCCTTCTTTCCCCTCTAGCCGATCAGCTGTTAGTTCCGTATTCACAAATCCGGGAGCAACTACTCCGAAAAAAATATTATGGGGAGCTAATGCTACCGCGAGTGATTGACTAAGCGAATTCAGCCCTGCCTTGCTGGCGCCGTAGGCGGGCTTTGTCGGTTCACCCCGAAAAGCACCCCGTGAAGTCACATTAACGATGCGCCCGCCTCCCGACTCAATCATGTGCCGCGCTACACAAAAACAGACATTAGCAGGACCGTGAAGATTGGTGTCGATAGTCTGACGCCAAGCAGTTTGCCAATCGTCATAGGAAGTCGACTCCAACGGATGATGAATGCCGATTCCAGCGTTATTGACGACAATGTCAAGGCCACCAAACTGCTCGATAACGGAACTAACGGCTGTTGCAACTTCGTCCGGTTTCGTAATGTCAGCTTGCACGATTATATGGCCCTTTCCGGAAAGCTCAGCCAATGTTTCATTGGCTGCAGCTATGTTTGTTCGAAAGAGAATCGCCACTCGCGCACCGCGATCAGCAAAGGCATTGGCAATAGCTCTTCCAATGCCCCGTGAGCCACCAGTCACGAACACATGCTTGCAATCGAACTCCGAGCTGATTTCCTTCTGTTCACGAGCAGACATTCTGTGCCCCTGCCAAATAAGTAACCATCAAAGAATAAATAAATTCAGAAAGGAATGAAGGTGTTCATTCCCTCGGAGTGGGATACCGTGCCTGTTCTTCCGACTTGTTCTTTCTCTATCATGCCCTGCAATAATTCAGGCTTAACGATTGTATTCGCCACGAATCTTTGCCCGCTATCCGCTAAACGGCCGACGATTATACCACGCTCCGCAACGCCCTTATTGAAACAGATGGTGTAAGTTTCAATAGTGGCCCTACCATTGGGTATTTCGGAAAATTCTGGGCTTGGCGTTTCATCAATTTCACGCTGATAGTCTGCCGGGTTTTCTCGCCGCCATTTACTTTCCCAAGGAGTTGCTGAATAAATCCCAGTCGCATGTTTGCTAAGGTACCCGCCATTGGCTGTGACCAACCCAAATCGAGTGCGATCAGCTCGCAACAAAGGAATCATCGCGGCAACGGCGTGCAATGAATAGTTGTTACCTGGGCCACCAAAAAACGGTAACCCACCAGTTACTGTCAGCCCACGTGGATCATTATAAGCCAATCCCAATTCGTTACAGGCAATTTCCACCGCTGACGGAAAACAGGAATATATGTCAAAGTAGTCGATTTCATCGACTTTTTTCCCCGCCATGGCCAGGGCTTTCCTAACATTCAACTTTAACGCCGGCGCTGAATAATAGTTTACTCGTTTACTCATCGTAAGCTTATCATTAGCCTCACCGGACCCGTGTAGAAAGATCCATTTTTGAGGATTGATTGCCAACTCCTTTGCCTTACCGACCGAAGTCATGATAACGGCTGCACCCTGGTTTACACCGTCCATGGCATTCATCCATTTAGGATATGGAAAGCAAATAAAGCGATTTTCTGGAGTAACGGTAATCAATTCTTCAGCACTGCGCTGCTTGCCGAAAAAAGCAAAGGGATTCCTAGCGGCGATCTTGCTAAAAGGTTCAAACAATGCGCCCAACTGCTGCATATGCAGCTCTATCGAATTACCTTGCTGAGCGCGAAATGCATTTTCAAAGAGAGGGTAGGATTGAACTGGTACGCCTATACCATGGGCGAACTCGTGCGGAGTGATGAGCTCCTCCCCTAAGCCCCGATCTTCCATTGACCCTGTGTCTTCCTCATCCCAGTCTAGGTCTAAGCCACTGCGTAGCGCAAGTTGCGCAGTTTTTATCGCCTCGGAACCTGCTATTAAGGCTACATCTATCTCCTTGTTACTTATCCGCTCCGCAACTTCATTGATGTACATTTGCGGAGTATTTCCTCCGACGTTGCCGTAAATAGCGCTTACTGGATTGGCCCCGATGCGCTGGGCGACAGAACGAGGCGGGTTTTCCGCTCTTCCAAACGGAATTTCTAGCCGGGGTCGATTGGTGGAGTCGAGAATAATTCGAATCGAGACAACAGTGTCTATGTGGCGGCTCAGCCTGTCACCAATGCCGCTGTCGGCGAGTGCCGCTTTTGCGGCTTCACCGGCAATACCCACAGGCGGTAGTGCTTTTTCCGGTGGAACATCTTTCTCAATGAACTGGCCAGCTCCCACCAAAATCGGTGTAGAGTCGTCCATTAGTCGACCATATTTAAAGTTGGTGGCGTAAATATAATGGGGATAATTCGGTGGAAAATATGAATGAACACTGCTCGTTAACTCCGCGCCAATTCAAGTTCTATCTGCATTATTCTAATTGCTCCAGCGAATTGCAATGTTACACTCTTCCAGGTAATTCGCGAGTGCACTAAAGAAGGAAATCCTAATCAGCCCCCTCGATCCTCAGGCTAGGGCGTTACTGGATGCTATAGAGCAATCTGGAGCCCTACCACTAAACGCTTATGACCCAGTAGAAGCTCGGCTCGTCTACGACCGAGCCAGTGAACAATTATGCGGCTCGCCTCCTCGCCCAGCCGCTGTAGAGGAAATTACCATCCCGGGCCCAGGTGGTAATATACGAGCCCTTGTTTACAGGCCCAGCAATCAACCGAGACTGCCGGTGCTTGTATATTTTCACGGCGGTGGTTACACGATAGGTTCGCTGCAGAGCCATGACTGTGTTTGCCGTGGGCTCTGTGTAGAGGCCGAGTGTATTGTTATTTCTGTCGATTATCGGCTAGCTCCCGAACACAAGTATCCTGCGGCCATCGACGATGCCTGGGCAGCCACACAGTGGGTTGCCACGCATGCTGACGCTATCGGAGGCGATCCCGGCAGGATCGCCGCAGGGGGCGACAGTGCCGGTGGCAATCTAACCGCCGTTGTCGCCCAGCAGACCAAGAAAGAAGGTAGCTCTCCCCTAGTCTTTCAGCTACTTATTTACCCTGGAACTGAAATGAGTTGTTCGTTTGAGTCCCATGAAACTTTCGGAGAAGGTTATCGTCTTACTAAGGAACTAATCACTTGGTTTTATAATCATTATTTTGCGCCTAAGGATGATATTAGCCACTGGCGTGCTTCCCCTTTAAACGCCCAAGATTTCAGTGGCTTGCCACCAGCTTTCGTTCTCTCTGCAGGTTATGATCCGTTACAAGACGAAAACAAGGCATACGTGGACAAATTAGCTTTAGCCGGCGTGCCGGTCAAACACTCTCATTATGAGGGTATGATTCATGGCTTTATCACTATGCCCGGTGCCATTGATAAGGCAAAGGAAGCTATAAGTGAATGTGCTCTCGAACTGAAGAAGGCCTTTACCGCCAGAGTCTAATTTCCCATGTTAAATTCAATACATAAAATTTCCTGCGGAAATGTAATCCCTGTTTTAAAAACCTACAAAGTGCTTGCCCGAATGCCCTTAGTTATTATCTTGAGCAGCTGTTTTATTGTACCTCTCGCTAAAGCGCAATGTGAATCGGCTCAAGCAGGCGCGGACACAGCTCAAGGGTCTGTATACTTAGATAGTAACGTCAATGGCATGTATGACCGGAGTGAGACAGGTGTCGGAGGCGTACGAGTTAGCAATGGTTGTGAGGTCGTACTTACAGAAAGTGATGGCAGTTACCGGATCGGTCTTGCCCCTACAGAAATTCTCTTTATTTCGAAGCCTGCCGGCTACTTACTTCCTTTAGACGAAAACAATATCCCGAAGTTTTTTTACCGTCACTATCCGGAAGGGACTCCCTCCGAGATCGCAGGAACCTCGGTAGAATGGTTATTTCCTGTAATCGATTCTACAGGCCCACTGCCGGAACGAATTGATTTCGCCCTTTACAACGATTCAACAAGCAACACACAGTTCAAGGCCCATGGTTTTGCTGATACTCAGGCCCGCTATGAATTGAGTGAGGACATGCTGCGGGAAGAGCTAGTCAATCCTTTGATTGGGAATCCTTACGATGTCAAATTCGGTATTACAGTAGGCGATGTCGCCTTCGACAATCTGACTATCTATGACCGTCACAAACGCATGATGAGCCTGATGGATATTCCTCAATGGTATCTACCTGGAAATCATGACATAAACTTCGAGTCTCCCAATGCATTATTCGCCAACGAAACTTACAAGCGTCATTTTGGCCCTACCTATTACTCTTTTGACGAAGGTTTAATCCATTTCGTTGCTCTGAATAACGTGGAATATGCAGGGATACAAGACTCTTCGCGCGCCGGTAACTATCGAGGAATCATCAACAAGCGACAATTAGACTGGTTGAAAAACGATCTCGAAAGCATACCTAAGAATAAACTCATTGTCGTTGCTACTCATATTCCTCTGTTGGCAACTGCCGACGATGGTAAATCTTCTCCTACAACCGGCCCAGGAACTGATAACTTTGCCGAACTAATCGAGATTCTTAGCCCTTTCGAAAATATTTATGGTATCGCCGGTCACGACAGCAGCAACAGCTTTAAAGTCGAGATCAATCACAGCCATGGCTGGAGCGGTAAACCATGGATCGCCCATACTCTTGCCGAAGTGCGAGGCAACGGGTGGACGACCGGGCTGATCGATCCACGCGGTGTTCGCGATGCCATGATGCAAGACGGAAATCCCAATGGTTTCTATGTGCTTAAATTTAACGAAGTAGATGTGGTGCCAGAATTTATTCCCTTCCCCTTTGGCCCCGATGCGAACCGGCGCATTCGCATTACACTTGACCCTATGTTGTTATCTTCGCAGGATAGCAGCATTAATCGTGGTTCATTGCAAAACAATACGAAGCTGGTAGTGAATCTTTTCGACGGAGGAGTGCGAGATTCAGTATGGTTATCTTTGGACGACTCACCCGAACAGGCCATGGTTTATACTGTACGAACCGACCCTTACGTTGAGCGCATCTATCAGGAGCTTCTTGATAAGGATAGTCAAATCGATCCACCTACCAGATCAGCGCATATATGGGAATATCAGCTTCCGAGCTCCTTACCAGTCGGCATCCACCGGGTAGAAGTGTTCACCGAAGACGAATTCGGCCAACAACAACGCGGCACGTTCAGCTTCGAAGTATTGAGCAACTAGACCCATCCGGGGATACTGATTTTTAAGCCGCTCTCTATGCAAACGTACGACTACATAATCATAGGAGCTGGCACCGCTGGTTGCGTATTAGCTAACCGCCTTTCCACAAACCCGTTAGTCCAAGTATTGCTACTAGAAGCTGGAGGCAAGGATGACTATTTCTGGATCGATATTCCAGTAGGATACCTCTACACCATTGCCAATCCACGAACAGACTGGTGTTATACCACTGAACCGGATCCGGGGCTCAACGGCCGTAGTATTGGTTACTCCAGAGGAAAAGTGTTAGGCGGTTGTTCCAGCATTAACGCCATGATCTATATGCGCGGTCAAAAGAGTGATTTCGATTACTGGGAGTCTTTGGGCAACATAGGCTGGGGATGGAATGACGTACTGCCGATTTACAAGAAATCGGAAGACTACCAGCACGGTGCCGACCAGTTTCACGGAGTCGGAGGGGAATTAAGAGTGGAAGAATGCCGTGTAAACTGGGAAATCCTGGATGCCTGGCGAGACGCCGCCGAGGAATGCGGCATTCCCAAAATTAGTGAATTTAATCGCGGGGATAACTTTGGTAATGCCTACTTCCAGATGAATCAGCGTCGCGGGTCTCGATGGAGTGGCACTAAAGCCTACCTTCGTCCTGTCATAAACCGGCCAAACCTGGAAATCATAACTGGCGCCCACGTCGAGAAACTTAATATATCTACAAATAAAGATGGAAGGAAGCAAGCTAGTGGCGTTCGCCTCCGAACGGCGGATCAGGAGAGTCACGTTGTTGAAGCTAGAAAAGAAATCATTCTCTCAGCTGGGTCTATCGGTTCTCCACAGATCCTCCAGTTATCAGGCATCGGCCCAGGCAAATTCCTGAGTAGTAAGGGTATAGAAGTGATGCATGATCTGCCTGGCGTTGGCGAAAACTTACACGATCATTTGCAGGTACGGACCGTTTACAAGGTGCAAAATACTATTACCCTGAACCAGCGCGCCAATTCCTTTATCGGTAAAACGATGATGGGTCTGGAGTACCTGCTGTTTCGAACGGGTCCGCTAACGATGCCCCCATCTCAGCTAGGCGCATTCGCAAAGAGCGATTCAAACCAGCCCACTGCGAATATCGAATGGCATGTACAACCTCTGTCGCTGGATAAGTTTGGTGATCCACTTCACAAATTTAATGCCATTACTCCTGCTGTATGTAATCTCCGACCCACGAGTCGAGGTCATGTTCGTATAAAGACCAGTCGACCAGAAGAATACCCTGCAATTACACTCAACTACCTTTCTACAGAAGAAGATAGAAAGATAGCGGTCGATGGGCTTAAGTTCACGCGCCGTATTATGGCTGCTAAAGCATTAGATAAATTTAAACCACTAGAGTGGAAACCTGGACCCGAAGTAACCACGGAGGAGGAACTCTATAAAGCTGCCGGCGATCTCGGCACCACAATCTTCCACCCGGTAGGCTCCTGTAGAATGGGAAACGACGCTACGGCAGTGGTCAATGGGAAACTGCAAGTATATGGCGTAGAAAGACTTCGGGTAATAGATGCCTCCATCATGCCACGAATCACTTCCGGCAATACCAATGCTCCAACTGTGATGATTGCCGAGAAAGGCGCAGAGTTTGTACTAAAAGACTGTTAATATTTCCTTTTTTATAAGTTACCGCGCCTTACTATGAAGCCCGAAATGATAAATCTATTTGCGGTCCCCGTGGCAAAATCATCCATTGGTAGGAGCTACACTGGCAGCGAATTAGAATACATGGAATCGCAACTGCGGCCTCCAGCAAAAGCGATTAATAATTACGCATCCCCGAACAAGAACGTCCTGGATCACGATGAGCTGAAAGACATGCGAACTATTATCCAGGGCCATTTGGATACCTATTTTAAAACTGTTTATAACACTTCGAATAACGTCTCTCTCCAGATTACACAATCCTGGTTAACACTCTCACACAAAGGTGAATCCCATCACTCCCATACCCATCCCAATAGTGTTGTGAGTGGTGTTGTATATATAAACGTAGGAAGAGATGACGGCATTAATTTTTACCGGAATGAAGAAAATTTATGGTTCGAGTTGGAGCCCAGTGAAACCAACTACTATAACTCGTATAAGATACATGTCGCGACCAAAGTCGGAGACCTAATACTGTTTCCTTCAACCGTGAAGCACGGGGTAAGAGAAGTCACTGAAGATATCAAACGGATCAGCCTGTCATTCAATACATTCTTTTCTGGCGAAATGGGCAATCCAGAATTTTCTAACGCTCTCCGAATTACCACTGGCTGAGATTAAGGAGGCACACTGTGATATTTTATTACGCTCCCCAAACTGTCGCGGTGGCTTCTCATATTGCCCTTGAGGAGGCGTGCGCAGAATATGAACATAGAAAACTGGATTTCTCGATAGCTGAACAACGTTCACATGAATACCTGCAGATCAATCCAAAGGGCCGTGTGCCCTCCTTGGATACCGGGGAGGGAATAATTTCGGAAACACCTGCGATACTGGTATATATTGCGCAAACTTTCCCGAAGGCGCAACTCGCCCCTTTAAACGACCCATTCAAATTTGCAAAGATGCAGGAGTTCAATTCCTATCTTGCGTCTACGGTGCATGTGAATCATGCACACAAGCTTAGGGGTATACGCTGGACAGATGACCGCTCAGCAATAGACACGATGAAGGCCAAAGTTCCCCAAACAATGTATGACAGTTTTGATCTGATAGAGAATGAAATGTTCGCTGGCCCCTGGGTATTAGGTGGAGATTATTCTGTTTGCGATTGTTATTTGTTCTGTATTTCGCTCTGGCTAGAAGGAGACGGGGTGGACATCGGTGACTTCCCTAAAATCGCAGAACATAATACGCGCATGCGAGATAGGGCTTCAGTGCAAACAGTTTTGCCAATTCACCGCCTGTCCTGACTAACCCGGGTCTTTGCGAACATAACGCCGATCAAACCACGTCGCCCAATCGTTGGAATCGTGATTAAACTGTTCAAAAAACTGGCGCACGCTTCCATCGGGTCTGGGTGTCCAGTTTCCCCGAAAATCCCACACCGCCCCAGCGAAATTGTAGATGCTCCCTTCTAGCACCATAGAGCCACTCCTGATACCTCCGACGATATCTATTGCATAGCGACCTTCTGATACCCAAACCTGACGCCATTCCCGCGTGACAGGATTGTAGTAATTGAGACTTGTACCAGTGCCTCCGCTTACACTCTTCCAATGTTCTAGCAGCAAGCAACCACTTTCTATTTTTTGGATAATATCCTCACCCAGCTTCTCACCCGTAGCGCTGTCGAAGACTTCCCATTCGCCCACCCAGAAATCAAAATCCGAGAAGCCATTTAGACCTCCGCAGCCGATTTGCTGGCCGTGGCAAATAGGAGTGAGAACCAGCAGAAAAGCTAGATACGATGTTTTATACATTCTGTCCCAGAATACCAACCCAAAAAATGGATCTTTAAGAGTCGATATACTACACAAGGCCCTAGTTAGTTAGCCAGAAGCTAACGAAGTGATTGCAAAGTATTGGCAGACTTGGCAACCTTAGCGATATAGCAAAAGAAAAACTCGAGGATCAATCATGAATAAGTTTCTCCCTTTGTTGCCTTTAACCTCCTTCTTAACGGCATTTAGCTTAAGCGTAGAATCCGCCGAATTGGATCGAATTGGCACCTTCGATTTTCCGAATTCTGGTTCATCAGAAGCCCAGGAACACTTTCTTCTGGGAGTAGGGTATCTCCATAGTTTTGGCATGACCCAAGCCCAGGCGGAGTTCAAAAAGGCACAAGAGCTAGATCCCGATTTTGCCTTGGCATACTGGGGAGAAGCATTCACCTACCAGCACCCGTTTTTCGGTCCTAAGTCCGAAGGTCCTGGCGAGGTTTTAATGAGACTGGGCAGAACGAGTGACGAGCGACTGGCCAAGGCTCCAACTGACAAAGAAAAAGGCTTTATCAAGGCCGCTGAAGCCTATGCGCTGACGCTTGGTAGCATGCCGGAGCGACGAACAGCCTGGATGAACGCGATGGCTGAACTGTATGAAAAGTATCCCTTAGATAATGAGGTCAAAACATTTTATGCGGTTTCCATGCTTTCAGGTGCGACAGCTGCTGGGGCTATGCGTGAACGAATCAATATGCGTGCTGGAGCACTGGCCATGCAAGTGTTCAAGGATAATGACAACCATCCCGGCGCTGCGCATTACGTTATTCATGCTTTCGACGACCCGGTACATGCCCCTGTTGCACTTGAAGCTGCGTATAAATACGCAGCCATTGCTCCGGCTGTTTCACATGCTCGTCATATGCCGACCCATATATTCATCCAGCACGGGAAGTGGAACGAAGTAGCACAATGGAATGAGTCAGCCTACAACGTTGCCCGGGAGTTGTGGAAGTCCGGTGATGCCGTGGGCGAGCAAAACCACTCAACGGACTGGGGTCAGTATGGAGATCTTCAACTCGGGGACATTGAACGCTCCAAACTATGGATAAGACGGGCTGAACAAACACAAAGTGAGAATCCTGGCGATAGGCGCTCACGAGGTACCCTAGGTACCGTCCGCGCTAGACACACGATCGAGACACAAAACTGGGTACTGCAGGAACTAAATGAAGAGCTGAGTCCCGATGAATTACTGGCTCTAGGCTTGAGTGCGGTAAATATGGGCGAAACAGAGTTGGCTCAGAGAGTTACAGAAAGATTAGATGCCCTCGCCGCCGACAGCGAAAACAATCTATCGCTAAAAGTTAGTCACATGGAAATCGCAGCAATGTCAATGTTGCTGAACTCCCGTGATCTGACCGGTGCCATGGCCACCAGCCAGCAGCAACAGGCTATTACGCTACTGCAGGAAGCTGTCGAATTAACCAATGGTGGGAGACTGCCGAGTGGTGCCGCCAACCCATTGAAACCAGTTCATGAGCTAACGGGCGAGGTGTTGTTAGGAAACAGACAGCCGGAAGAAGCTGCACGACTTTTTGAAGAATCTCTTCTTAGGATGCCCAACCGCCCCTTGTCGCTACTGGGGGCAGCACGCGCTTACAAGCAAGCCGGAGACACATTTAGAGCGGCTGAAAAATATACAAATTTGCTGGCAGTATGGTCTGACGATAGCCAACCGGCTGTGCAGGAAGCAAAAACCTATCTCGGTTTCTAGGAAATAATGCTTAACTGATTGCAATCTTGAGAGGGAGTTGGCACCCTTGGTCCAATTAACACACACTTGGAGGCGTATTATGCGCAGAGTATTAAACTCGGCCTTTATATTTAGTCTAACCCTTTTCCTGTCAATCTCAACACAAGCCGCAGAGCTCGAGCAGATAGGAACTTTTGACTTTCCATCTTCAGGATCGACGGAAGCCCACAAGCACTTTACCCTTGGAGTTGGCTATCTGCATAGCTTTGGCTGGAAACAGGCTAGAGGCGAATTCCGAAAAGCCCAAGAGATTGATCCTGATTTTGCTCTTGCTTACTGGGGCGAGGCCTTCACCTACAACCACCCACTAATTCCTGTTTTGCAAGACCCTGACTCGCCTAAAGATGTATTGAATCGACTAGGGTCGACTTCTGAAGAAAGACTGTCTAAAGCACCCACCAATAGAGAAAAGGGCTTCGTGAGGGCTGCTGAAGCGTTCGCTTTTACCGATGGTTCACTCGGTGACAAGAGGTTAGCCTGGATGTATGCCATGCAAGATCTTTATAATGAATTCCCTGAGGACCAAGAGGTAGCAGCCTTTTACGCTGTCTCTATGTTGAGTGGTGCAACTGTTTCTCGTGATGACAGGGTATTAAATAACTTCCTCACAGAATCTGGAACAAAAATCACCATGCAGGCTGGAGCAATAGCAATGGATCTTTTTAGGGAAAACCCTAACCATCCAGGTGCCGCTCATTACATAATTCATTCCTTCGATCATCCTACTTATGCACCGCTAGCACTCACCGCAGCTGAAAAATATGCAAGCATTGCACCTGCCGTATCCCACGCCAGGCACATGCCTACCCACATCTTTATTCAACATGGCATGTGGGACAGAGTATCTGAATGGAACAATTCAGCTTTTCAAGCGGGCGCGGACCTTTGGGAACCCGGCGATGCTGCGGGAGACCAGAACCATTCATCTGATTGGGGTCAATATGGAGATCTTCAGCGAGGCGATTTCCAGAGATCCGACATGTGGATTGACAGGGCTAGTGAAGTACTCGCAAAAAATCCTGGCGATCCACGCTCAGCCGGAACGCTTAAAACGATGAAAGCGCGTCACATTATAGAGACGGAGAACTGGGAGACTTATGAACTAACAGACTCCTTAAATGGAGATGAATTGCTAGCACTCGGTCTAAGCGCTGCCAATCTCGGGGATCTTGATCTAGCACAAGCTGTCGCCGATAGACTGGAAAGCCTTGCCTCACAGAGTCCCAACAATGCAACTCTCAACCTCATAAGCATCCAGGTTTCAGCCCTAACCAAATTTAAAAAGGGCCAGGAAGAAGAGGCTTTATCCATGCTGATGGAGGCAGTTACTATTGCGGAAAATCAGACTCCACCGCGAGGAGCGGCTAGCCCACTAAAACCGGTGCACGAACTGGCAGGTGAAGTATTACTTGCGATGGGTAATCACGAAAAAGCAGCCGAACTTTATGAGTCCTCTCTAAGACGGATGGCTAACCGTCCGCGGGCGCTATTAGGAGCAGCTAGAAGTTATGCGGGTATGGATGACGATTACAACGCCAGACAAAGATACCAAGCTTTCTATGCTCTCTGGCAAGATGATAGTCTTTCAGAAGTAACTGAAACAAAAGACTATCTAGGCATTTAACTAACAACAGGAAATAGTCATGCCGAATAAAGTATTCGACAAAGTCGCTGGCAATGGGCTTATTAGTCGGCGTCATCTGTTAGAAATCAGTGCTGCCGGACTAGGCATGGCTGCTTCCAACAGCGTCTTGGGAGCAGATTCAGCCCTTAAACTCGAAATACCGGCCTGGTCTAAAGTACCCGGACCAGGGGCTAGTGGATACGGAAGTCGTTCGACACACGCGGAGCATATGCAACGATTAGCCGGAGCTCCAAACCCAATTTACCCCGGTGGCGGTTCGTCGCGCTCTCCTTTACAGCATCTACAAGGAACTATTACACCCAACAGCCTTCATTTTGAAAGACATCACGCTGGAATCCCAGATATTAACCCGGCAGAACACAAACTTGTCATTAACGGTCTCGTGCGACAGCCCCTGGTCTTTGAGTATGAGGACCTTTTAAAATATCCGATGGTGAGCAAAATTCACTTTCTAGAATGTTCGGGCAACAGTGGCGCACTGCTTCGCGGCGGGAATGAAAATGGAACAGCTCAAAGCCTGCACGGGCTTGTATCATGTGCGGAGTGGACTGGCATTTCCTTGTCTACTTTATTGGATGAAGCAGGAGTTCTCCGCGAAGCTAGTTGGGTTGCTGCCGTGGGAGCCGATGCAGCCAGCATGGGGCGCTCAGTTCCGTTAAGTAAAGCCTTAGATGACGTATTAGTGGCATTGTACCAAAACGGCGAGCCCGTCCGACCTGGGCAGGGGTACCCTATTCGCTTGTTTTGCCCCGGGTGGGAAGGAAACATTAGCGTAAAGTGGCTTACCCAACTCAAACTAACCCGTGAACCAGCTCAATTCAGAGATGAAACTAGCAAATATACAGATACGATGCCCGATAGATCGAGTTATCAGTTCACGTTTCCAATGGGAACCAAGTCACTGATCACTTCACCTTCTGGACAAATGGCCCTTAATAGCCAAGGGTTGTATAAGGTTACGGGTATCGCCTGGTCAGGCAGTGGCAGCATTCGTCGAGTAGAAGTCAGCGCGGATGGGGGTCGTAGCTGGGCGGATGCCTTAATAGAAAGCGATCAGTTCGAAAAAGCCCTAGCCCGTTTTAGCATTCCTTGGGAGTGGAATGGCGGAGATGCAGTTTTGCAGAGCCGCGCTACCGATAGCCAGGGCAATGTCCAACCGACTCGTGACGCAGTGATTGCCGATCGAGGCACGATAAATCGTTATCATAATCCTTGCATCCAGAGTTGGGGGGTAAATCGCGCCGGCGAGGTGAGTAATGTCTATATTTAAGCGTCTAGGTTACACCGCTGTCACGGTTTCAATCATTCTATATGGCCTTTTTGCCAATTCTCAGGAAGCTGTGCGACTTGGCACCCCGGTTTCGGAAGAACAGCTAGCAGAATTCGACCTTATTGCGGCGCCAGATGGCTCAGGTTTTCCAGAAGGCAGCGGTACTGCTCGTGAAGGGAAGGCGGTTTACGACACCAAGTGCGCTGCTTGTCATGCAGCTAAAGGAGAAGGGACTTCTGGTAATACTGTGATAGTAGGTGGAGATATGCGGTCAGAAGAAGCGCCGCTTCGCACGGTCGGCAGTTATTGGCCCTACGCTAGTACGATCTTCGATTTTGTGCGACGCGCCATGCCAGCAGACGCCCCGAAGTCTCTGAGCAATACAGAGGCATACCAGGTAACCGCCTACGTGTTATATCTAAATGGAATCATCCAGGAGGACACGTTAATCAACGCCAATACCCTGAACGCGGTTAAAATGCCAAATGCCGATGGCTTTATTGATAGAAGCCATATCCAATAAAACTTAACTCCAAACTTTTTAGGAAAATCACCCCGATCTGCTTATAAAAAAACAGTGAAAGGCGATTAACCTGCAATAAATTGCAACCTACCCTTGTACTAAGGCTCGGAATCCATACTATTCCTCCCCGACAATCCTAGGGAGATAAAGTCGAATGAAGTCTTCGAAGTTTTTCCGCTGCATTCTTAGCGGAGTTATATCGTTATTTGTGATCCTTTCAACCAATGCCGCCGAAAACGGACTAACAATACCCCGCATTCAGGGACAGCCCTCTCTCGCTGATTTCACAGGGATGCAGCCTAATACACCGCTGGCAAGCTCGATGACCAAGATTGAAAACTTTATCCAACGCGAGCCTTATGATGGACAAGCCTCAGCCCAGCAAACGCAAGTATACATTGGGTATGACCAGGAAAATATTTACGCGGTTTTTCTGGCTTTCGATACTAATCCAGAGCTAATAAGAGCTAACTTATCTTCCCGGGAAAATGTCTTTGAAGATGACCGTGTTGGTTTTATGGTCGATACCTTTAATGACCAAAGATCATCATTCACTTTCGTTACTACACCAATGGGTGTCCAATCTGATTCCCGATGGACTGAGAGCTCTTCCAGAAGAGGGGGATTTGATCCAACTTTTGACGCAGTCTGGGATAGTGAAGGTCAATTAACCGATCAAGGTTATATGGCCCTTATGGCAGTTCCATTTCGAAGCTTGCGCTTTAATGAAAGCAATGAACAAGTCTGGCGTATTGGATTTTATCGAAATATCCCAAGATATGGCGAAGATTCTTTCTGGCCCGAATATTCAATTAATGTCGAAGGTCGCCTTAACCAAATTGCTCCACTCGCGGGCATCAGCGATGTCTCTCCTGGAAACAACTTTCAAGTTATACCTTTCTTCTTTGCACGAGAAGTTGATGCTTTAAACCGGTCTTTTGTTGCAGGGCCAAAATTTGAAAGAACTTCAGAGCAAGAGGTAGGAGTCGATGCAAAATTTGTTTTTAACGACAGTTGGGCGCTAGACCTGACCTTAAATCCAGATTTCAGCCAAGTAGAATCGGATGAACCACAAGTTACAGTCAATGAACGCTTCGAGGTCCAGTTTCCAGAACGGAGACCGTTTTTTATTGAAAATGCTGATTTCTTTTCAACCGATTCAACCCTTGTATTCACCAGGAGGATAGTTGATCCAGAGGGTGGCATTCGCGTAACTGGTCGTTCTGGAGAGTATGGTTTTGGAAGCATCTTAATTAATGATGCTGCTCCAGGGTTTAATAGAAACGTGGATGATCCTCTTAGGGGCGAAAAGGCCAATATAGCAATAGTCAGAGGTTTCAGAGACCTAGGTGAGCAAGATACAGTTGGCTTCTTGGCCACAGAACGACAGTTGGGAGATGGCTATAATAGGGTTCTTAGTTTCGATGGCAGATTCAAATTTACTGATAATTGGTCCACACAAATGCAATTGGTTGGAACCGAAAGCGAGCCCAGTACTGGGGGTGACTTAACCACCGGTTATCAACGGAACGTAATGATTAACAGGGACGGTCGAACTTACAACAACCACACGCACTTTATAGAGACAACCCCAGATTTTAAGACAGAATTGGGTTTTCAATATAGGTTTTCCAAACCAGGCACTTCAGGAATTCATCAAAGTTCAGGGATAAATTTTTATCCCGAGAACTCTGGCCTGAATAGATGGGGTGGTACACTATTTGGAGTCTATTTAGAGGATATGGAAGGAGAGAAAATCTATTCTCAAATCGGCCCAACTTTAGACCTCCGTTTTGACACGACATCTTTAAACATCTCGAGGACAGACTACAACGAAATTCTCAAGCCTGGAGATTTCCCAGGACTAAACGCTGTTCGATCATACGATTACGACACTTGGCAAATAGGTTTTAACAACAATTCACTCGAGGCTTTACAGATCCAAGCCAACTATAGGCAAGGGTCAGCATTAAATTTAGTAACAAAAGCTGGGTTTCTCCCTTCTGTTGCAGACACCAGCAGGATAGATATCAACCTCCTCTTAAGACCACTAGAGCAATTAAGTATAGCTAACACTTATTTCCTCACTGAACTCGAAACTAGGGGTGGTACCAAGATATTTTCAAATGAAATAATTCGCTCAAACTGGAACTATCAGTTCACCAGAGAACTCTCCTTACGTTTTATCGCACAATATGATAAGACCGAAGCAGGTCCGGCCACTCGATTAAAAGATGACGAAAACCTCAACTTTGATTTACTACTACGCTATGTAATTAATCCATGGTCGGCGTTCTATGTCGGATACAACTCAAATCAGAGTAATTTCGATATCGTAGAGATGGAAGGAGAACGAGAACTGATAGTGGCAAATGATCTACGTCGCGATGGAGATCAATTCTTTGTGAAATTTTCTTATCTTTTTCAACGGTAAACAATAATAACGCTTACCTTTTACAGATTCCGGTGAATACGCTAGTTTTATAGTCTACAAAAATAAAAAAGACTGTCTTTTGAAGAATATGATAGCAAGGAATCCAAAATGGCCGGACTTCTCTCCAAAGAACGCATAACAGCTCCTGCTGATTACAACAGGTGGCGTGTCCCAGTGGCGTCTGTGGCAATCCACCTTTGTATAGGGTCGGTCTATGCCTGGAGCATATACAACCCTCCTCTAACGCGCATCCAAGGTGTGGTTACCAGCGCTGCCGATGATTGGAGCCTGAGCGCGGTAGTGTGGGTATTCACTGTTGCTATAGTGTCTTTGGGTTTAGCCGCAGCTTTTGCTGGAAAATGGCTCGAGGAAGCTGGACCACGAAAAGTTGGAGTAGTAGCCGCTTTTTGCTGGGGAGGAGGCTATATCGTAGGTGGTTTAGGAATTCTTACCCATCAACTATGGTTGCTATATTTAGGATATGGCGTGATTGGCGGATGCGGCCTGGGCATGGGCTATGTGTCACCTGTTAGTACGCTTATTCGCTGGTTTCCAGATCGTCGCGGGATGGCTACGGGTATGGCGATAATGGGATTCGGTGGTGGTGCGATGATCGGGACGCCTATGAAGGAATTCTTCATCCGCATGTTCTACCGCGCACCTGAATACCTAGGCAATGTGTCGGATGTAAATCTAGTGACAGAGGCTGGTCGTCGTTTTGCCGAAATTAGCGGCGCTCTCCAGGAGGTCGTAGTAATAGGCGCTGCGGAAGTAAGAGATATGACGGTACCTGGGCCGGAAGGCGTTTATTTAGTTAATACAGGGGCTTCCGGCGTTGCTGAAACTTTCCTGGTTATTGGACTCATCTACTTGGTGGTTATGCTAATCGCTGCTTTTTCCTATCGTATCCCTGCTGAAGGATGGAAACCCTCGGGCTGGAAAGAACCTAGTCAGGAAGAAAGAGGCGCTCTCATTTCAAGCCATAACGTACACATTAATGAAGCGTTGAAAACCCGACAGTTTTATCAATTATGGATAGTACTTTGTTTCAATGTAACTGCAGGCATAGGTGTTCTCGGCGTGGCTAGAACAATGATCACCGAAATCTTTGGTTCATCTCTTCCCCATATAGTAGACACAGCTTTCGCTGCAACTTATGTGGTAATGATTAGCGCCTTTAATATGGTGGGCCGCTTTATTTGGGCCAGTGCGTCTGACTATATTGGTCGACGAAATACGTATTGGATATTTTTCCTTCTTGGTATCGTCTTATACCTATCTATTCCTGTTGCTGCGCAACAAGTTAGTGCAAGTCCATCAATGGTGTGGTTAGTCTATTTTTACGCTGCTACCATGATCATATTCACCATGTATGGCGGGGGCTTTGCAACCATACCCGCTTACTTGGCTGATATATTTGGCACTAAATATGTCGGTGGAATTCACGGGCGTTTGTTGACTGCTTGGAGCACAGCAGGCGTGCTCGGCCCATTAGCCATAACCTCTTTACGCCAAAACTCCGTAGATAATGCGATCAAGGACCTCGTTGAAATCATCCAACCAGCAGCCTTCCAGGCTCAGTTTGGCGCCGGTATCGATCAGCTAGAAGCCTTGGTGGCATCGAATACAGTTACGATATCAAGGCTTATGGAAATTGTACCTGCCGGCACAATAGATCCAACAAGCAGTCTTTATAACTCGACAATGATATTAATGGCGGTATTACTAGCGATAGCCTTAGTCAGTAATGCGCTAATGCGACCAGTAGACCCGAAGCACCATCTCACGGAAACTCCAGTTTAACTAGTCGCTCTTGGTTGATAAGAGGTTAACGATCTCGTCTTTTCCTGGAAATCTACCGAGCTCATGTTTTGAAAAGATCAATTCTCCATCTCTTTTAACGTCAAAGACACCACCGCTTCCCGGAATCAATGCTACGTCGACATCAACCGCGTGATTTATCTCGGCTGACACACGGTCGGCCTCCGGTTTATAGTTTCACTCTTGGCAATAAGTAATTTCTATGTTCATAGGATTGCTAATACAAACCAGTAGTTAATAACCTTTCCTGAATCCTAACCGATTTTTGATAGAATTCGTTACGTTCCGCTTTTTTTGCTAATCACCAACATAATTGATTTTCAGGCGTCGTGAAATTCCTGTAGAGCTTCTTCAATGATCCCCACTGCGTTGGTTAGGTGTTCATCGGAAACATTGAGGGGCGGCAGTAAACGGATCATATTTGAACCAGAAGTTCCAACGACTAACTTCTTTTCACGCAGCTTATTAAGCATGTCCGTGTTCGGCACTTTACACTTAAGACCAACCATTAGACCAAGACCGTGAACAGATAAAACAACCTCTGGGAAATGTTCGACGAGTCTTTGCAAGTGTTTTCTAAAATAATCAGCTTTACGCTCAACTTCATTTAACTGCCCGGGTTCAAGCAGCAAATCCATCACTGCGTTGCTTACCGCCATAGCAAGAGGGTTCCCACCAAAGGTACTGCCATGAGTTCCCACCACCATGGCCTTTCCAACAGCTTCAGTGGTCAGGCATGCACCAACTGGAAAACCGCCGCCCAACCCCTTGGCTAGGGCCATGACGTCCGGTTCTACACCGCTGTGCATGTGAGCGAATAGCTTCCCAGTGCGCCCGATGCCGCATTGTACTTCATCCAGCATTAGCAGCAGGCCATGCTCTTCACACAGAGATTTGACTTCCCGCAAGAATCCGGCACTGACGGGGCGTATGCCTCCCTCACCCTGTACCGGCTCAAGTACGATACCAGCGGTATTAGGTCCAATTGTTTGTTTGAGAAACTCTAAATCCTCCCATTTCACCTGATCGAATCCATAATCTATCGGAATGAAATCCTTCATTTGGGATTCATTGCCAGCTGCTGCCAGTGCCGCCAAGGTGCGACCATGAAAACTCTCGGTGAAACCAATGATTCGGTAGCGTTCCCTGCATCCGGAAGCAACCTGATAACCCCGAATAGCTTTGATACCAGCCTCCACTGCTTCGGTACCAGAATTTGCAAAGAACACTTTATCGGCAAAACTATTCCGGGTTAGACGGTCGGCCAATTGCTCAGCGGCCGGAATTCTGAATAAATTGGACAAATGCCAGAGTTTGCCCACCTGTTCCATGAGAGTCGCCACTAGGTGGGGATGGGTGTGACCGAAACTAGTCACAGCGATGCCAGACAAAAAGTCTAGATAAACGTCGCCGTCCGAAGTGTACAACTCACTACCTTTACCATGACTGAATATTAGATCTTCCGGTGGTTGGTAATTGGGCCACAACGCATCGCGCGAGCCTTTTGATATAGCACCCTTTGCGACCCCGTTATTGGACGATGACGTCACTATTACCCCCAGCGAACATGGTTAAGTACCAAGGCTTACTATCCCCAACTTTTTTGACATTTCAGTCGAAATGTAATCTGGAGCGATCAAGTTCTTTAACAGAAGAACAGCCCATCAAAATCATGTCGCGTTCTATTTCATCATGCAGACGAGTAAGTGCCCGATCAACGGCTGCCTCACCTCCAGCCGCCAGGGCATAGAGGTAGCCGCGGCCTATCATACAGGCCTTGGCACCCATGGCCAACGCCTTGAGCACATGAGTACCGCGTCGTACACCACCGTCAACAATGACTTCAATTTTGTCACCGACAGCGTCGACTATAGGGCCTAATTGATCGAAGGGCGCAGTAGAACCGTCTAGTTGCCGGCCTCCGTGATTGGAGATCATTACAGCGCTAGCTCCAATATCTACTGACCTTTGTGCATCTTCTACTGACATTACGCCTTTAATGGCGAACGGTCCGCCCCACCGTTGTATAGCCTGCTGCGCGTCTTCCCAAGTAATCGAACGATCGAACTGGCTATTCATATAACCCACTACTGAAGTCAGCTTACCGGTGCCTTCCTGAATCTTGCCAGCGACATTGGCCAATTCGAATTTCTTCCTAAGCAAATAATTAAAGCTCCAGCTTGGATGGCCAGCAAAGCTTAGCAAGCTCCTCAACGTAAATTTTGGCGGAATCACCATGCCTGTGTAGAGATCCTTCTCCCGATTGCCAGCCACCAGCGTATCCACGGTAAGGCACATCGCTGAAAAATCCGATTCCTTACATCGCTCAATAAAATCCCAGCTTAACCCGCGATCCTTATGGATATATAACTGAAAGCATTTTGGCCCTGACGTGCTGGCTCCAATTTCCTCTATACTGGTAGTGGACAGTGAAGAGAGACTATACATAGTTTTATGTTTGTGAGCTGTGCGAGCGACCGCACACTCACCTTCATGATGAAACAGACGACTCATTGCCGTGGGTGAACAAAACACTGGCCAATCGATGTCCTGTCCAAGCACATTTACACTAAGGTCCATTCCCGTGAGATCTGCCAACGCACTTGGTATCAATCGGCAATTGTCGAAAGCTTCTGTGTTACGCCGTAGTGTTACCTCATCGTCAGCACCGCCATCGATGTAGTGAAACAATGGTGCCGGTAGTCTTTTTTTAGCCAATTGGCGAAAGTCAGCGGTGTTGTGACAATCCTTTATGCCCAATCTCTATTCCTCTTGTGTAACGTTAACTAAACCTGCAATACTGATTTTCCCTACTCGGTAGCAGACAGACTCGTTTTGTAGGTTTCCGTTAGCATCAATACTGATAGCAGGGCCAAAACTGAAGCTACAGCAATATAAACTGAAACCCAGACTATGGCATATTCCCTCCACAGATATACGGCAATAGTTGGGGCGAACGCTCCGCCTAGAATGGCCCCTAGCTGGTAACCAAGAGAAGCACCTGAATAGCGTACTTCAGTGCTGAATAATTCTGTAAAAAACGCAGCTTGCGGCCCGTACATGAAGCCTAGAAATACCAGCCCACCACAAATACCCAGTACTATCAGCAAAAAATTACCGGTGGCCACTAACGGGAACAGGGCGAATGCCCAGACTCCGGTGAGAATGGCACCCAGCATGAATATACCGCGTCGTCCATGACGATCAGAATACCCTGAGGCCCAAAACTGGGCGGGTATCTGGAGTGCCGAGGCTATCAGCAGAGCAGCCAACATGGTATTTCGGCTCACATTTGCCCCGTCCGGGTCGATTCCATAACTGATGATAAAAGCAATCAATATATAGAAGGACACTTGGACTGACAAAAAGGCTCCAGCCGCCAATGCTATTCGCTTGGGATATTTGCGAATTGCCTCTAGCACCGGGGAGCGCTTCACGGGTTGGTGGGTGTCTGTTGCATCGAACTGGCGTTTTTCTCTCTGCGCCTCGAGTTCCTTAAAGGCTTTGGTATCTTCCAGATTTAGTTGCACGTACATGCTGATACCAATTAATGCAACACTTGCTAAGAAGGGAATGCGCCAACCCCAGGCCATGAAAAATTCATCCGAGACCGATCTGCTTATAATAATAAAGGCCAAGTTTGCCAGAATGACTCCGACCGGCGCTCCTGCCTGCGCATAAGCGCCATACCAACCACGTTGGTCCGCCGGAGCGCTCTCGGTGACAAGCAACATGGCACCACCCCACTGGCCGCCAATCGCCAGACCCTGGGTAAAACGCAGTAGCGTCAGAATGATCGGTGCAGCAACGCCAATTGTCGCGTAACTTGGCAATAACCCAATCATTGTTGAGGCCACTCCCATAACCATTAGGGCAATGACGAGTGTGCGCTTGCGCCCAATACGATCTCCAAAATGGCCAAACAGGACACCACCTACTGGCCTGGCTATAAATCCGGCAGCAAAAGTCAAAAATGACAGGATAAGGCCCGTGGTTGGAGAAAATTCTGGGAAAAATACGGATGGAAACACCAGCGCGGCTGCCGTAGCGTATAAGAAGAAGTCATACCATTCGATACTGGTCCCCGCCAGAGCCGTAATGGCAACTTTGCGCATACTGGATTTCAGCTGTACATCTTTTACCATTCCGTTTTGGGGTGTATTTATGTCACTAGACATTATTTCCTCCAGACCTTTGTTCTTTCAGTTATTAGTTGTATCCGACCCGACGTGTAGAACGCTGAAGCATACCAAGGTTTTACCAATTACCGCACTTATTTAAGCTCAACTTCCCCAATTCCAGTATCATTAGCCCATGCTATACATGCTTTTCCGATATCTGCATTTCCTGGCCATCTTCAGTCTCGCGGGCGCGCTCATCATAAAAAACATGGCCATCAAACCCGTTATTAAGGATGAAGATGCCCATAATCTGGCAAAAGTGAATGCAGTTTATAGTCTGAGTGCAGTCCTGGCTTTTGTTTTTGGCCTGGTACTTTGGCTTTGGGTAGGGAAACCCGCCGAATTCTATGCACTTAATCCTGTATTCCTGCTCAAACTGGGTCTGTTTGCCTTCATTGCCTTGCTTTCTGTCTTTCCATCGCTATTCTTTGTAAGAAATTACAGGGCCAAGAACCGAGAGATTCCCGTACCGCGATCAATCCAGATGCTTATCAGGATAGAACTGGTGCTTCTCGTTTTTATTTCAATAACAGCATCACTAATGGCTCGTGGAATTGGTCTAAGTTCCTAACAGTCGATAACAGGAATACAGACCGTTTCCTGCTGAAACTCATTAATCCCGTTTAAGTCAGACTCAGCTTGGACCTTATTCAGCATATTTGATAACCTCGCTGCAATTGTATTAGTCCAAGCGAGCGTTATCCTCCTTAATTATTTTACTTGTAATACATCTCCTTGTGGCTCTAGGGAAAATTTGCGATGAAGAAAGAAACAAATTACGAAATAAATAAGCTCTACAGCAAGGATCCGATAGAGGCAGATCGTCTGCTCTGGGGCAGGAGGACCAGTGCATTAACTCGTCGCGGTTTTCTTAACAATAGCGCGTTGATGGCAATGACCGCCGCTCTTGGAACTACTATTCCTTATGGGAGACTCCTGCCGGCCGGCCTCATTCCCGCAGCATTTGCCGCCGACAATGCCCCTGATAGGATCGAAGGCAAAGAAGGACTAATCATTCTTAATGATCGCCCAGTCAACGCAGAAACCCCGGCGCATTTGTTGGATGATGATGTCACTCCGAACCGCTACATGTTTATCCGCAATAATGGTCTGCTCCCTGAAAATACCGATCCTCAATCTTGGCAACTAGAGGTTGGGGGGGAATCCTGCCTACGACCTACCACATTTACAATAGCTGATCTCAAAGCACGCTTTGAAGAAGTCACACTGCAATTGCAACTAGAATGTGGGGGCAATGGCAGAAATGAATTCGTCCCGGCTGCTAGCGGCAATCAATGGACGACGGGGGCTGTAGGCTGCCCTAGCTTCACTGGAGTGCGGCTCAGAGATGTCCTGAATTATTGCTCAGTTGCTCAAGATGCGGTTTACGTTGGTTACTACGGAGCTGACTCTCACACCAGTGGTAACCCTGGACTCGATCCGATTTCTCGCGGCGTACCCATTGCCAAAGCCATGGAACGGGAATCTCTCATAGCCTGGGCAATGAACGGCGAAGACATTCCTCTGCAGAATGGGTATCCACTGCGTATGGTGTGTGCGGGCTGGCCAGGGTCAGTATCAGGTAAATGGCTGAATCGACTCGTAGTGAGAGACCGAGTTCATGATGGTGAAAAAATGGCCGCACCCTCCTACTCTGTCCCCTCTGTCTCAGTTGCTCCGGGTAGTCGGGTGGCTAATGAGGACATGCGTATTATTGAATCCATGATAGTAAAATCCCTCACGACGTTTCCCCAGTCCGGAGTCTCTCACGATTATCGTCAGCGATTAACCGTGCGAGGGCACGCTTGGGCTGGCGACAATCAGGTTAGCGCAGTGTTTATTTCCATTGATTTCGGTGCCACTTGGTTGCCCACCGCGCTGCGCCCAGTCAGCAATCGCCTCGCGTGGCAACACTGGCAATCCTGGGTACAGTTCCCAGAACCTGGTTACTATGAAATCTGGTCCAGAGCAATGGACGAACAGGGTCGTTCACAACCGATGGTAGTACCAGGATGGAATCCACGTGGCTATCTCAATAATGCCTGCCATCGAATAGCTGTCCAGGCCGTATAGGTGCTGCGTCTCTTGTTAAATTTAACTCGGCTCATGTTTTTAGCAGTAGTGGTCGCGGCGATGCCAATCGGCATTGACAAGCTGAGTCATGCCCAAGAAAGCGATCCAGTAACGGGACTAATTATGAGTGAAGGCTGGGAATTGGTGCAGGCTAACTGCACTGAATGCCATTCGACTTTGCTTATCACGCAAAACTCGGGAAATCGGGCAGTATGGAAAAGTCGAATTGTATGGATGCAGGAAACACAGGGCTTACATGAGTTATCCGAAGCCACTGAAAACTCTATCCTTGATTATCTCGCCAACAACTATGGCCAAAAAGCTTCAACTCGCAGGGCTGGTCTCGCCACTAACCTGTTGCCGGAAAACCCCTACGCAACGGACTCGCAGAATGGTCAATGATCAGCTCCCCATGTTCGGGGAACAATCGCTACCTCCAGCCCCAATCAACAAAACCACCAATATCTATCTCACCAAAACTGTTAACGCCACCAATCAAAAAGTATTTGACTACTGGTTAATACCAGTCTTTATCGGCGAATGGATGTTTGGCCCCAAGGTTCAGCAGGAGCATGTCGTCAGTCTAGAAAACAAAGTAAGGAAAGGCGGAGATTTTGCTTTTAAGGTTAATCGTAAAGGCACTGAAATCGAATACACTGGTGAATACATCGAACTGGATATCCCTAACAAACTGGTATTTAGCTGGAGCGACAGCTTAAACCCGAGCTGCAAGAGTAAAGTTACTGCACGATTCCTAGAATCAAATAATAAGACTCGTCTCAAGCTGAAAATCAAGTTGGATGCGAACCTTTATAACGAAAAGGATTCTTTCAAGGAACAGTGGTCAGCACGTTGCAGCGCTTTAGCTGCTAAATTTAAATAGACACAGAGCTCAACGACCGATATCAGATGCCTCCGCCTCGCTGATTGTGCGTTGTGCCGCATATGGCAGAATATACCCATCCTCAATGTTCTCGCTGACAACTTCTTTTACCGCGTTCACATAGGCTTCTTGGTTCGGATAGAGTCGATCTATTGTTGCCTGATCGAATGGCTCGTGGGAGCCATATAGAAAGCAGAAGCCGTTTGTCCCGCTATTCATTCCTGTATTTTTAGCTGTCGCCACAACATGCGCTGCCAGGCGAATACCCCCTAGTATGTTCCCAGAATCGTCCCTGGCAAAGGTTACATTTGGCATCATACGAGCCACTTGCAACGGGTCAGCAGCAGGTGGAGAAATATCTTCTCTCACCCAGCGAACAAGGTGTTCAAACGCCGCGTTCATGACGTCACGAAAAGGAACTCTGCTATGGGCTGGTAGTTCACATCCCGGATCACGCGGAGCAGGATCAACCATTGGCAAACCTTCTCTCAGCAACCTTACTTTCGACCATTCGATTTCAAATGGTATATCGACATGGGAACTTCCTGCTATCTCCCATTGATGAAACGTCTCAGTGTTCGGCTGCGGTGCGGCCGCTCGCCTCGGCATATCAGTTTCCGCCATTATCTTAAAAATTTTGACTTCCTGGTCATCACGAATTCGCCCACCGCCCCCGTGTACCATCACTCCATCATAGACAGGTTCAAGCGGATGAACATTGTTGAGATAGATGGCCAAGCGACTGGCGGACTGCGAGTGACCCGTTGCCAGTATCATTTCTGCTTTTAATCCGCCCAGAATATCAACGCCGCCATCGGCTGTGGTTTCACCTATACGGTTAATGGTTTTACCTACGGCGGAGAAAATGTCATAGGAAAGCGCATCGCCGCTAACAATTCCGTCATGCGTAGTGTCCAAACTGCCGTAGCGCTCCTGGCTCCACTCTTTCATCGTGTCAATACCCATTTGCTGGGCTGATACCGCAACAAAGGCATAGCCGCTGCGCACAAAATGATGGCCGGATTGCCACCAGTCTATATCCTTGTCCGCGCCGCCGGTAACATTTATCCACTCCACTACAACAACACCATTGAAATTTTCCGCAGCTTGGGGTCGCCTAACGATCAGGCGCGTTTTGTATCGGTGACCACTATCTATGATTTCGCTGTTTCCCATTTCGGCACTGGAATAACGATTGGCAGTACCCTCGATGAAATATTCTTCCTCAATGTAACCTTTATTAATTAATTCGATCGCAGAAGCACTATAAATGGAGTTAAGGGATGGATGAGGCTCTGTGACAATCGGACCATAAATAGTGGCATCTGGTACCGATGCAATAATATAGCTCGGAAACAACATCAGTCCGCCTATTAATATTTTGCTAATGATGTGTAGCATGGTTTGCATGATTTACTCCTGGAGACATTGTGTTTTGATTAATCAATCAGTACCCAATCCCTTAGCTTGCGGGATCACCATTCATCTAGCCTTAATGCGAAGAAGGGCCACCGCAGGTTAACCGCCCGAGCTTACCAAAATTTGGGGCCCTTCAATAATAAGATCCTATTCCAATTTTGATCGGTAAACCTGTCGTGCTTCTTCAAACTGGCTATACACATGATTCTTTTCAGCCTCTGATCGCCAGCCAGGCCAAGCTTCAGCAAGTTCCTGTAATTTATCGATCCATTGCAGGGCATAGTTGGTCGATTCCGGGTTTCGTATTGGTTGGTTCCCAACCTGAAACCACACAGGGTTAGTAAAGGCCTGCACATAATTTACGTCCATAGGGAACCGATCTTCGGGGCTACCTTCAGTACGCAGATGACACCAGCCAGACCTTTCCACCTGAAGCTCGTACGATATATCTAGGCTCCTACCATCGCCCCGAATAGGAAAGCGCTCCTCCTGCAGCCCATTGCACACGAGCACTAATTCACGGAGCTCAGTCAGCGAGCGCAGCCGCCCATTCACCGAGACTTTACCCCCCTCTGAAGGCAGCACTACAGTGTCTCCAGGCATGGCATTTCCCACTTCCATTTCCAATAAAGGCCCGGAACTCACAAACGCGCGCCCCCTTTTCAATCCTTCGAACCAAGCATGCATATCCAGTCCTTGATTACCGGTATAAACAAAGGTACGCACCGAACCTAAAAGTTTGCTGCGTTGCAGTGAACTGATGGAGTCTTCGCCGCCGGTAGCCGTCACACGAAGACCATTGTTCCAAACAGCATATAACGGGAAAAAGCCAGCACGATTGGCATCAGACCATTCGAGAGCGTCAGTGGTCTTCAACGCTGCATCAACGATAAAGCCCTTGCCGCCGCCAAGATTTCCAAGCAAGGGATCATTTTCTCCGAGGAAAGGGTGCACATAACCCGTTACCGCCCCCTGGGCCTTGGCCTTGAGGAACATGTCTGTGTTGCTGGGATAGAGACTCTCGATAGCTGTTCCTTCATAACCAGTAACGAAGGGAGAAATAAGGTGCTCTTTTAACCCGAACATGAATACATGGCCGTAAAACGGAGGCCTGAACTCTTGGCCAACAACTACAAGTTGGTCCGGCTCTGAAATCGAATGAGGCCCACCCCCCGACTCGAAATAATGATAGTCAAGAATTCGGTTATCTTTGTTTGCCACTTGTTCCAGTACCAGGTCCTGATCTTCGGAACGGGACATCATCATTAGGTTTTCCAGAGTATTATGTAAATTACCACCGTAGTTAGCGTGCACGTGGGTAGAAGCGCTATACCAGCCCTTTGCTCCCATATCAGTCATACGCTCCAAGGTGATATTTATCTCATTAACTTCGCCAGCGACAATTTCAGTATTTATGCTTTGGGGGTAGAACTCGAAGCCCTTCACTACTTCCAGTCTGGCCTCCCCCTCAGGCAGATAGACCTCGAAACTACCGGAGTTATGAAAGATCATATCCCCTCTGCCTGAAGCCCGGGCATAGGCATTGTTTGGGGTGTAAAACTTTCCATCACTGGCAGTTAGGTGCACACGATTATGGGTTAACTCGGCATTGCTTCCATTTTCTACCCTAACCTTTAATATCCCCATAGGTTGCTTGTAATGCTGTTCGGTGATATCTACTTTAAGCAACTTGCCACCATACGTTTCGAGAAGCATCAATTGCGGCAGGCCCGACGCATTGGATATAAAAGCAATCCATTCTCCATCAGGCGACCAGCGAGGATGAAAGGCGTCGTGTTGGAAAAATGTCAATTTGTAGGGTTCTCCGCCAACAGTCGGCTGCACGTAGAGGTTATTATATTGATCCGCTGTTCCACTGGTGGAACTGTAGACGAACCGTTTGCCATCAATAGAAACATCTGGACGGGTTCGATATAAGGTCTGTTCTTCCAGCGCGGTTGTAGCCTGCTGAATCCCATTCTTGATAGCAGGCACACGGAGCACATTCCCCGAACCAAGCGGCACGTTACGATTTGACACCAGCAATAGCTCTTCTCCATCAGGCAACCAAGCAGGTGCAATGTGCATATCCCAGCTACCAAAATATAGACGATTATTTCCGTAATTATTATCCTCACTGATTGCTACCGGTTCTCCCGCCCACTGACCATTGACAATGTCACGAACGTAGAGGTTGAAGTAACCATTCGGGTTGGTGGATACATAAGCAACTCGAGATCCATCAGGAGAGAATACAGGATCAGTATAGATGGCCTGATCGTCAGTGAGTTTATGCGTCTTGCCCGTTTCTGTGTTTAGGATTTCCAGTTGAATGCGTTGATGTTCATAATCCGCTGTGTAGATTATCCAGTGGCCATCTGGTGACCAATCTGGAGAGGAAAGGTAGGCCTCACTATAAGTCAACTCATAGGCTACGCCGGTAGCCGAATCCACTTTCCAGATGGATCCCTGCATAGCAACCGCTAACCATTCACCGTCAGGAGACCAGTCCGGTGCCCAAGGTGTGGCACTTGGAGATGGAGGAAAATAAAAATTATGCATATAATTTCCACCACTGCGAGCATCGGGATAAGGACGCTCCTGGGCTGTCAATTCAGAAGACTGCACTAGTACCAGTGGCACCAATAACAGACAAATGAAATGGTATACGGACGCCAGCTTCATGATATCAGTCTCCTGTTTCAGGCAGATTTGAGATTAGGAGGCAAGCCTATCCCAATACCTTCGAGGAGTGTAGTGAAAGACAATCGCTAGGTACGCGTAATTTCCAAATCTTTGAGCTAAGTCATTATCAAGGCAGACTGCATGTATATAGTTATGCAGGAAATAACGCGACGCTCCTCAATCAAGCATAAACTTAGTGTACCATTGTCGCAGAATCGCTTATCTGTAGATTTACGGAGTCAGAGAAGTTGAATACAGGATTGGAAGCAAATAGTTACTTCGTAACACACTCTTCAGTCGAGACTTCCTATGGACAAATATATTCTCGCAATTGATCAGGGAACCACCAGCACCCGAGCACTGATATTCGATAAATCAGGCATTGCAGTTAGCTTCGGGCAGCATGAACTTACCCAACACTTCCCTGAGGATGGCTGGGTTGAACATGATGCTATTGAAATATGGGAAACCACCCTTAAGAGCTGCTATACCGCGATCAAGCAAACCAATATAAGCTTCAAGGATATAGCCTGTATCGGCATTACCAATCAACGCGAAACCACTGTGGTATGGGATCGTCAGACGGGTAAACCCATCTATCGTGCAATTGTATGGCAAGATCGAAGAACCAGTGACTACTGTGAAGAACTTAACAGTCAGGGGAACTTAGAAACAATCCAGAAAAAGACCGGCTTATTAATCGATCCATATTTTTCAGCAAGCAAGCTCCGCTGGTTACTCGATAATGTTCCCAACGCGCGAAAGCTCGCCGAGCAGGGATCACTAGCATTTGGTACGATCGACTGCTATTTACTTTGGCGATTGACCGGAGGCAAGAGCCATTACACAGATGCTACCAATGCATCAAGAACCATGTTGTTTAACATTAGACAGCAAAGATGGGATCCGGAATTACTTAAGCTTTTCAATATTCCTGCTGCCATCCTACCCGAAGTCAAAGATTGTGCTGCGAATTTCGGTGTTAGCGATGCGGCTCTTTTTGGTTGCCCCATCCCCATAACAGGTATCATTGGCGATCAACAGGCAGCGGCGCTCGGACAAGGATGTTTTAATGCTGGTATGGCAAAGAGCACTTATGGGACTGGTTGCTTCCTACTTATGAACACCGGCAATGAAATACTGCGCTCTAGTAATCGCTTGCTCAGCACAGTCGCTTATCGGCTCTCAGGCAAAGTAAGCTATGCCATCGAAGGTAGTATTTTTATGGCAGGAGCAACCATGCAATGGATCAGGGATGGATTGAAATTAATCGAGCATGCAGCTGATTCCGAGGCAATCGCGGAAGCCAGCAGTGACGACCTTAGTGTTTATCTGGTGCCGGCATTCACCGGATTGGGAGCCCCTTATTGGGACCCTCATGCCCGAGCAGCGCTCTTTGGCATGACACGAGACACACAGGCGAAAGAATTAATCACGGCCGCGCTTATGTCAGTGTGCTATCAAACGAAAGATTTGGTAAACGCTATTATCTCGGACGGAGCTGCCTTGCAGACATTACGAGTGGACGGTGGCATGGCGAATAACAACTATATGTTGCAGAAACTCGCAGACCTTCTTAACTGTGAAGTGCATAGACCGCTGATAACAGAAACTACTGCACTAGGTGCAGCCTACGTCGCTGGATTGCAAATCGGGTTGTTCGAAGACCTTGATAAAATAGGTGTTGAATGGAAACTCGATCAAGCTTTCTCTCCTACAAAAGACAATAAATGGCGAGAGTCACAGTATGCCGGATGGCTCGACGCCGTTAGCCGAACCAGGGTGAGCTGAAAAACATTATATATGAATTTACATTTGATACGGCACGGGCAAACCAACTGGAACGAAGAGCGACGAGTTCAAGGCCAGAAAGAGTCACAGCTTACGGAGGCTGGTATACAACAGGCCAGAGAGCTGGGCCAGCGGTTACGAGACCTGAAATTTGATCAGATTTTTTGCAGCAGCAGTGTTAGGACTAGACAAACGGCACAACATATTTTTCCTCATCACAAAGGTGAGATTCAATTCATGGATTCGCTCCGAGAGATAAATATGGGTCCCTGGGAAGGACACTTGTACGAAGATGTCGAATTGAAAGACGCAGATTCATTTCGACACTTCTGGCACGAACCACACCTTTTCAATCTACCAGGTGCCGAAACTTTTTATGAGTTGCAACAACGAGCCATTGAAACCATAGAAGGGATTGCCGCCGATTTTCATCAAAAACAGATAGCGATCGTAAGCCATGGAGCGCTAATCAAAGCCGTTTTATGTCGTATGGAAAACCTTCCCATGGAACAGCTCTGGACACCACCTCTCATGCACAATTGCGCCCATAGCATAATCGAATTCGAGGCTGGGGGAAGGTGCCGGATTATCCAATACGCCGATCAACCCTTCAGTTTGGTTAGATCCTAAGCGGAATAGCGTCGCGTTAAGTTCGTTTTTTGTTGTGTCGCTTATGACGTAACCTTTGTTTTAACCAACGCCCGAAGGGAGGGATATCGGTTGCAATCAGCGCCAGCCCAAGGGGAATCATCCAAAAACCGAGTATCGGCAAAAAACCCAGGAAGCCGAGAACGACGAGCACCAACCCCACTATAGCTCGCACGATAGGAGGCAAGTAGCGATGACCTTTTTTCAGTATGAGGTAGGAGTTGGCAACCAGCAAACGCCGCGGATAACTTTGTTCATGAACGTGTTTTTTTGCATCTACATCACGTTCTTGCTTTTGTTGTTCTGATATCACCTATCTGAAGCCCTCTGGCTATTAATGGGGTTATGCTATTCTACGCGCCGGCGATCCCTAGTCTACATGAGAGAAGCGGCTTGATTGTTAAAACTAGAAACATGGCACTGTTTGGAACCATCGTAATAACGGTATTGGTAATGTCGCAACTCATCGGCATCTGGGTTAACAATGCGATCCCTCTAAATACTACCATAGAGCTAAACACGCTGATTCACCTCACCCATATTCGTAACTATGGCGGGGTATTCGGCCTACTGCAAGGCATGGGCTGGATTTTCGGACTCATTGGCTTCAGTTTGTTGATAGCAGTGGTTGTATATCTCTGGTTCGGAAAAGATGTAAGCCACTATGAATACATTTGCTTCGGGTTCATCGTTGGCGGTGGCGGCAGTAACATTCTCGATCGCTTGGTATATGGAAGCGTTATCGACTTCATTGACATTCAACACATCCCGTATTGGAGCTACATTTTTAACACCGCTGATTTAATGATACACGTCGGCATCTGGCCCATGCTTATACTCAGCTTTCTGTCAAGCACGTCGACAACCGATCCTGAGAATGGCTCTGAATAAACGCATTACTTCGAGTTCCCCCCATAGGCCAATGCAAAAGCAGCAAATTGCAGATATATGTTTTATCCAGCCGTAAAGGAGAAGCAATTTTGAATAAATTTAACGGGGTTCTCGCGCCTGTTATAACGCCCTTCACAGAGGATCTCTTACCAGATGAAGACAGGTTGATCGCTCATTGCCAATGGCTAATTAGCCAGGGAGTCAGTCTTGCCGTATTCGGCACTAACAGCGAAGCGAATTCGTTGTCTACCGAGGAAAAACTTGTGTTGCTTGATGGGCTGGTAAATCATGGAATTGATCCAGCGCTGATGATGCCGGGTACAGGTGGTTGTGCCCTCAGTGACACAGTACGGCTGACTGCTCACGCTGTTGCTCTTGGCTGTGGAGGCACACTCATGCTGCCACCTTTCTACTATAAAGATGTGCCCGACGATGGGTTGTTCGCATTTTACTCGGAAGTGATCCAGCGAGTAGCGGAAGAGAGTTTGCGTATCTATCTTTATAACATTCCACCAGTCTCCCAGATCCCAATTTCGTTGGGGCTCATCGAGCGACTGGTTACCGCATATCCGGACACTATCGTCGGCATTAAAGACAGCTCCGGCGAATGGAGTAATACCGCAGCGCTCAACGAACTGGCCATAGATGACTTTCGTGTTTTTTGTGGTTCCGAGAGCTTTCTTTTGCAGAACATGCAATTTGGCGGCGCTGGCTGTATTTCCGCCACTGCTAATGTCAATCCTTCTCCTATCAAAGGCCTGTATGACAACTGGCAGTCCGAAGACGCCGGCCAGAGGCAGGCAAGGCTCAATGAAATCAGGCAAATCTTCCAGAGTCTTCCTATGATTCCTGCCTTAAAAACTGCCACCTCCATTTATAGTGGAGATTCGAAATGGCTAAGAGTTCGCCCTCCCCTGTTACCTCTCACGACCGATCAACAGGCCAGCCTCCAGGACCAACTGGAAAGTGTTGGTTTTGAGATGCCAGGATTATAAAAATAAGCCCATTTTATTACGAACGCAGAAGCTCGAAACTACCCTTATTTTGACAATAAGTGTTACTGATTCGACATAGACATCGATAGGAGCATCGGGTAGGCTCTGAAATGTAGTAAAAACAAGCCTATATCAATTGTTGGATTTATAACCATTTGATTTTAAAATATTTTTAATGGCTCTAATTCCTTTAGGATCACAGGCAACCAGTACATTCAAATATGCAAAAGATTAATCAAGATTTTTTGATAATCAAGTCAATCGTGAGGCAAAAAATGACAAGAAAAATAGACATTCTGAAACGCTTCAAAATCGTGGCGTTGACGGTGTTAACATTGGGAGCATCCGGTGGATTGCTAGCCCAGAACTCCGTTGAATGGTTAACGCTTGGGAATGATTTCGCCCATACTCGCTATTCCACTGCTGACGAAATTACGTTTAATAACTTCGAGGAGCTAGAAGTTGCCTGGGAGTGGGATGGTGCGAGCTTAGGTGCCGTTAGCGGCCGCTCGACTCCCAGTTATATCAACGGAATTCTCTATACAGTCGCCGGATCTCGTAGACACGTGGTCGCTATTGACCCCAAAACCGGAGAAACCCTCTGGTCCTACCGATTACCGAACACGGGACGTTGGGAATATTCCATGCGAGCGGATTACGGTAAGGGCATTGGTTATTCAGAGGTAAATGGTCGTGGTGTGGTATACATGGTTACACCGGGATTCTTCCTGACCGCTCTCGATGCCGAAACTGGTGCGCCACTGGAAGGATTCGGACAACCAGTCCCCATTGAAGGTTTCCCTAAAACAGGTGTTGTTGATCTGTTGGCTGACCTCGGCCATCCCTATGACCCTTACCAGGGAATTCCGTTGGAGACCGGTTATATCACTGCATCTTCTCCTCCAATTGTAGTAAATGATACAGTGATCATAGGCAACTCCGCTGAGCAAGGGTATAACCAATCGCGCATTGAAAACGTTCCAGGTGACATTCTAGCCTACGATAAGCGAACTGGTGAATTTAAATGGAAGTTCAATGTAATCCCGCGTCCTGGCGAATATGGCCATGAAACCTGGGAAAACGATGCCTGGGAATGGACTGGTGATGTTTCATCTTGGGCGCCCATCTCCGCCGATATCGAGGCTGACCTGGTTTATATCCCCACAAATGGCGCTACAATCGATTACTACGGTGGTTTTCGCCCGGGTGACAACCTTTTTAGTACCAGCTTGATTGCACTTAATGCGAGCACTGGTGAGAGAGCCTGGCATTTCCAAATGGTACATCATGACATATGGAACTATGACACGCCCACTGCACCGGTGTTGTTGGATATAACCGTACCCGGGCAAGGTGAAATTCCTGCGGTAGCCCAAGTGACGAAGCAAAGTTTCGTCTATGCTTTCAATAGGCTGACTGGTGAACCAATCTGGCCAATCGTGGAGCGACCAGTTCCTGCCTCAACTGTCCCTGGAGAAAGCCTATCGTTGACACAGCCTTTCCCAACTAGGCCCGCTCCCTTCGACATGCAAGGTGTATCCATTAACAACTTGATTGACTGGACACCGGAACTCCGTCAGCAGGCAATCACCGCTTTTGCCGATTACCAAATGGGGCCACTGTTTAATCCACCGATTCAACGTGGCCATGATTCGGGTAAGCGTGCAGCTATGTTTTGTCCGGGCGGAGGTGGTGGAGCAAACATCACAGCACCGGCAGTAGCAGATCCAACCGCGGGCATCCTGTACGTTTCATCCCATACTGCTTGTAGCCCGATTCAGTTGGTCCCCGGCGAGGAAGCTGACTTGCAGTACGATGCACCTACTGGGACCACATTTGCGCGTTATGCCGATGGCCCGGGTGCCGGAGCACCTCGCCATCCGGCGGGTATCCCACTTTACAAACCTCCGTACAGCCGCATTACAGCAATCGACATGAACACCGGTGAACACGCCTGGGTAATTCCAACTGGCGAAACACCGGACAGAGTTCAGCGAGTGATTGATGAACTTGATCTCGATGTGTCGAACACCGGAACCGGCGCCCTAGTGCCTATGGTAGTTACACCAAATATGCTGGTGTACTCCGATACTAGTACCGATGGTACACCAATGCTCTATGCCGTAAATAAGGCTACTGGTGAAACCGAAGCACAGATTGAAGTGACTGCACGCAGCCGCTACGGGATGAGTACGTGGGCACATGATGGACATCAGTATTTCATGCTGCAGACAGGATCAAAGCTAACAGCCGTGGCATTGCCTGGCGCAGCACCTGAATCTATCGGCGCGCATTAATAACCCGCGATGCAAACAAAAACCCCAGTCACCGTAGAGTGGCTGGGGTTTTTGTTTGCGCCAGTTTTCCAGTGGTCATGCCTACACCAGAAAGCACAAGCATACATCCGAACAGCATAACTAAAGTTATGTTTTCTGCAAGAAACAGGTTTCCCCACAGTATGCTGAAAAGCGGGATTAAATACGTAGTCATGATAGCTCGTTGGGATCCTATTCTGGCAATTAAACGGTAGAACAGGATAAAACCAAATCCTGTACATAGTACCCCTAGCGCTAATACGCTGAACCATACTGATGGTTGCGGCATTTGTTCGGGCTGGTGCCATAGGGCTAAAGGCGCTAACAAAATGCTAGAATAAAATAGGCTACCGGTGGTAATAGCCATGCCGGACACTCCCCGCATGTTGTGAGCAACGAGATTCAAGGCTGCACCATATAGCACACACGCAAGGAGTGTAGCAGGAACAGCGAGTCTGGCTTCTACACCATAGTCCACCCTCGAAGGATCAAAGACCAGTACAGCCACCCCAAGAAAACCCATCAACATGCCTCCAATAGCCAGCAAGGGAAGACGCTGTTTGTAGAATACAAACGCAATGGTCGCAGTAAAAAATGGTACGGTGGCATTTAATATTGAAAGTAATCCAGCACTAGTATTCAACGCGGCGTAAGCGAACAAACAAAAGGGTACTGCCATATTGGTCAGGCTTACTACGAAGATCATCTTCCAGTGTCGGAGTGCTTCGCGATGCTTGCCCAGTAACAGGCACAGTGGAAATAGAACTAGAAAACCACTCAATACACGCATCTCGATGAGAAATATCGGGCCAAGCACTGGCGAGGCAATGCGTAAAAACAGGAATGAAGAGCCCCAGATTGCGGAGAGCAACAAAAGGTCAAAATAATCGCGGGCAGATAGACGATTCATGGAAAACGGTTCTAAGCAACATATCCCTACGCGTGCCGAATAATAGCCTGCATAGTGATAAAAAAAGCTAGGCTGAGCAACCGGCTTGCGCGAATTAAAACTCCGCCCATCTTCCTTGTCCGAAGGGTAAAGTTTAGTTCCAAGGGTTTAAGTGTGGAGAAGGCTCTTAGGGGATTATTCTTCTTCTGCCACTTCTATATCATCATCAAAGTCATCGCTACTGCTGGCTGGCCTATCTACTAGCTCCACGTAGGCCATCAGCGCCTTGTCACCGGTGCGCAGGCCACATTTGAGAATGCGGATATAACCTCCCGGGCGATCCGCATAGCGTGGACCTAGTTCAGCGAACAATTTCCCAACGGTTGCTTTGTTTCGAGTCCGATTAAAAGCGATACGCCGATTGGCAATACTATCGTTCTTAGCCAGAGTAATAAGCGGTTCTGCAACAGACCGCAGTTCCTTGGCTTTAACCAATGTAGTCTTAATGATTTCGTGTTCAACCAGTGACGAAGTCATATTTCGAAACATAGCTGTCCGATGCGAACTATTTCGGTTTAGTTGACGACCAGAGTGTCGGTGACGCATAGCAAAATACCCTACTAGTTCAAATCACTCGCTTACGCAGCCTGATCGTCAGATTTCAGACTGGATGGCGGCCAGTTTTCCAGGCGTAATCCAAGAGATAAGCCGCGCGTAGCAAGTACATCTTTAATTTCAGTTAGTGACTTCTTACCCAGGTTAGGAGTTTTTAGTAATTCGACTTCGGTTCGCTGAATCAAATCACCAATATAGTAAATATCTTCCGCTTTCAAGCAGTTCGCTGAACGAACCGTAAGCTCGAGGTCGTCAACCGGACGCAACAGAATCGGATCGATTTCGTCCTCTCGCTCTTCTGGCTCTGTAATGATCTCGCTTTGCAAATCAACGAATACGTTCAACTGGTGCTGCAGAATAGTAGCCGCACAGCGAATAGCCTCTTCTGGATCGATCGTGCCATTCGTCTCCAAGTCGATGATTAATTTGTCTAGGTCAGTTCTTTGTTCTACGCGGGCGTTTTCAACCGAATAGGACATTCGAACGACAGGACTATAGGAAGCATCCAGTAATAGCTTCCCTACCGTACGGGTTTCGTCATCTTCGGCAACACGGTTGTCTGCCGCCAAATATCCCCGCCCCTTACGCACGGTCAAATGCATATTCAACTCGCCATTATCGTTCAGGTTCGCGATCACGTGATCCGAATTGATTATCTCAACGTCGTGGTCTTCGGTGATATCGCCAGCGGTGACTATACCAGAACCTTTCTTAGACAAACTCAATACTGCTTCGTCTTTACCATTAAGTACTACTGCGACCATTTTGAGGTTTAGAAGAATTTCAATGACGTCTTCACGCACTCCTTCTATAGTGCTGTATTCGTGAACAACACCATTAATTTGGACCTCCTCGACAGCGCATCCAGGCATGGATGAAAGCAAGATTCGGCGCAGTGCATTACCCAAAGTGTGCCCAAAGCCCCTTTCCAGCGGCTCTAGGACCACCCTAGAATGATACTTGTCAAGTTCATCAACATGGATCACTTGTGGCGTAAGAAAGTCTGATAAAGAAATTTGCATGTAATACACCCTCTATATGATTATCTCTACTTAGAATAGAGTTCGACGATCAGATTTTCATTGATTTCAGGCGACAGGTCAGCCCGATCTGGTCTACGAGCAAATTGGCCTTCCATTTTGCCAGTGTCTACCGAGATCCAATCAATCTCATTGCGCTGAGCAGCTAAATCCATCGCAGATTTAATTCGTAACTGTTCTTTCGCTTTTTGTCGCACTGCAACGACGTCGCCTTCCGAAATCTGATGGGAAGGAATATTGACTAAATCACCATTAACACTAATAGCTTTGTGTGATACTAGTTGTCGTGCTTCGGCGCGGGTAGATCCAAACCCCATTCGATAAACTACGTTGTCTAGACGGCATTCAAGCAATTGCAGTAAATTTTCACCAGTAACTCCTTTCTGACGAGCGGCTTCTTTGTAATAACCGCGGAACTGTCTTTCCAGCACTCCGTAGGTACGTCGTACTTTCTGCTTTTCGCGAAGTTGCATCCCATAATCAGATAGCCGGCTACGTCGTTGACCGTGTTGTCCAGGAATCACGTCAGCCTTGCATTTGCTGTCAATAGGGCGTACGCCACTCTTCAAGAACAAATCAGTTCCTTCTCGACGAGATAGTTTACATTTTGGGCCTAAATAACGGGCCATACTTATATCTCCTTTTTACACACGCCGTTTCTTGGGCGGTCGACAACCATTGTGTGGAATGGGAGTTACGTCAGTGATGTTGCTGACTTTCAAACCACAACCGTTTAGTGCGCGTACAGCTGACTCGCGACCTGGACCAGGGCCATTTATTTTTACTTCTAGGTTCTTCAGGCCGTAGAGATCTATCGCTGCTTTGCCTGCCTTTTCAGCAGCTACCTGAGCTGCAAAGGGAGTGCTCTTCCGAGAACCACGGAACCCAGAACCACCGGCAGTAGCCCATGCCAACGCATTTCCCTGTCGATCGGTAATAGTAATAATCGTGTTATTAAAAGTTGCGTGAATAAAGGCAATTCCGTCGAGGACATTTGTTCGCTCTTTCTTCTTAGTAGGTTTAGCTATAGCCATGATTCATTATTTCCTGATCGGCTTGCGTGGTCCCTTGCGGGTACGGGCATTAGTCTTAGTGCGTTGACCCCTCACCGGCAGCGAGCGTCGGTGGCGGATGCCACGGTTACAACCGAGATCCATCAAGCGCTTAATATTCATCGATACTTCGCGGCGCAAATCACCCTCGGTGGGGACTTTAGTCACTTCCGCCCGAATCTCATCGAGCTGTTCAGGACTTAGCTCACTCGTTTTAGCAGATGGTTCGACGCCAGTTGCCTCACATATTTTCTTGGCCCTAGTTGGACCAATGCCATAGACATAGCGAAGCGAAATCACAATATGTTTATTGTCTGGTATATTTACCCCAGCAATACGTGCCATAGATTTACTCCATTCTTATCTTTTTGAGTCTAGCCCTGCCGCTGCTTGTGTCGAGGTTCGGCGCTACAAATAACCCGAACTGAACCGTTACGTCGAATGACCTTACAATTTCGACAAATTTTCTTTACTGATGCTCTAACTTTCATCGTATAAATCCTCTAGCTGACAACTAGATACCGCTCCTTCCATAGTTTCCTAGTTTTGATTTCTTCATCAACGAATCGTATTGATGAGACATCAGGTGAGATTGCACTTGAGACCAAAAATCCATGGTTACTACCACAGAAATAAGTAATGCCGTACCACCAAGATTAAAAGGCACGTTGGCCAACAACTGCATAAAATTCGGAAGCAGACAGACAAGGGTAATGTAAATGGCGCCAAACATCGTAAGTCGCGTAATGACAGCATCGATATATTTTGCTGTTTGCTCTCCTGGACGAATTCCAGGAATAAAGGCGCCAGATCGCTTTAAATTTTCCGCTACATCACGAGGATTGAATACCAGCGCAGTATAGAAGAAGCAGAAGAAGATGATCATCGCGCTAAAAATAATTATGTACAGTGGCTGTCCCGGGCCAATTAATAAGGCAATGTCTTGGAGCCATTCAGACCCTTCAGACTGACCGAACCACTGACCCAACGAAGCCGGAAAAAGTAGAATTGAGCTGGCAAAGATCGCCGGAATCACCCCGGCCATGTTAATCTTTAATGGTAAATGACTGGCTTGGGCCTGATAGAGTTTCCTGCCCTGCTGTCGCTTAGCATAGTTGACGGTGATACGCCGTTGGCCTCGTTCCACGTAGACGATACATGCCACCACGCCTATGGCTATGACCCCAACCACAAGCAGTAATACTCCGTTGATCTGACCTTCGTAAGCCTGAGTTAATGAGGACCCGACTGCAGCTGGAAAACCGGCGACAATGCCTGCAAAAATCAGCATCGATATTCCGTTACCAACCCCTTTTTCTGTAATTTGCTCCCCGAGCCACATTAAAAATATGGCACCCGTTACTAGAGAGATTATAGCTGTCAGATTAAACGCTAACCCCGGATTGTATGCCATCGGTGATAAAAGACCGACAGTCATCCCGGTAGCCTGGACAGTCGCCAACACCAATGCCCCATAACGCGTGTACTGAGTAATCTTGCGTCGCCCGGACTCTCCTTCCTTCTTCAACTGGTCCAGCTGCGGACTAACCGCCGTTAATAACTGCATAATGATCGAGGCTGAAATATATGGCATGATCCCGAGTGCGACGATACTCATTCGTTCCAACGCACCACCTGAAAACATGTTAAACATTCCTGCAAAAGTCCCTTCGTTCTGATTAAAAAATGCATTCAACTGCAGCGGATCAATTCCAGGAACAGGGATATGTGTACCAATTCGATAGACAAAAATGGCAAATAGCAAAAACAACAGGCGCGCCTTCAATTCACCGAGGCCAGCGCCAATGTTTTCAGGATTTAAGTTGGGTCTATTTGCCATAGTTCCTAGCTAAACGCTTACGCTTCATCTGGGGCAGCTTGTGGCTTGGGTTCTTCCAAGGATTCTGCTTCGGTTGAAGCTTTATCCACATCCACCTCTACTTTTTCGGTCTTTTTCTTGACTAGTTTGGCCGCTTTTTGAGCAATCGGAGCCTCGACAACTTTGCCACCGGCATTCTCAATCGCTTCTTTAGCGCCCTTGCTGACTCTAATCCCGTTTACCGTTAATTTCCGGGTAACATTACCTGAGAGCATGACTTTCACTCGCTTGATCCTAGCCGTTATCAATCCGGCCTTTCGAAGGGATTCAAGACTGACAGTACCACCATCTACTTTGTTCAATTCTGCAGTACGGATTTGCGCGGTACTTCGTCCAACGCGGGAACTGAATCCGTACTTGGGTAAACGCATCTGGAGCGGCATCTGGCCACCTTCAAAGCCTGGCTTAACCGTTCCTCCGCTGCGCGATTTCTGACCCTTGTGGCCAGCACCACAGGTTTTACCCCAACCACTGCCCATACCTCGGCCAACACGTTTGCTCGTCTTGGTGCTACCTGGAGCTGGGCTTAAATTGTTCAATTGCATCTGAATTCCCTTAGTCTACTGCTAGCATGTAACTAATCTTGCCGATCATACCTCTAACTGCCGGAGTGTCTTCAACCTCCACAGACTGGTGCACTCGACGCAGACCCAGCCCTTGTAAGCACAACTTGTGCCTAGGCAGGGTGCCGATTGGGCTTTTTAGCAGTGTTACTTTGACTGTTTGTTTTCCTTTAGTCATTGTCCTAAACCTTTTTTTTAATGGGCCACTAACCTAAGATTTCTTCTACAGTCTTACCGCGTTTTACAGCTACATCTTCCGGTGAACGCATATCGCGCAGCCCCTTGAATGTGGCCTGTACAACATTCACCGGATTAGTAGACCCATAGCACTTTGCCAGAACGTTTTGCACTCCAGCCAATTCCAAGATTGCGCGCATCGCACCACCGGCGATTACGCCAGTGCCTTCAGAGGCCGGCTGCATGTAAACCTTTGAAGCTCCATGACGAGACTTGACCGGGTATTGCAGCGTATGTCCATCTAGATTCACAGTAATCATATTTCGACGCGCGGATTCCATCGCTTTTTGAATTGCAAGTGGAACCTCCCGCGCCTTACCGCGACCAAAGCCTACACGTCCGTTACCATCGCCAACAGCAGTCAGAGCTGTGAAACCAAAAATACGACCACCCTTTACCACCTTGGCGACACGATTAACTTGAATCAGTTTTTCCTGCAGGCCTTCTTCGTTTTTACCCGATTCGTCTTTTTTAAATGCCATATTTCAACCTTTAAAATTCCAGTCCGCTCTCTCGCGCGGCCTCTGCCAGTGCCTTGACACGTCCATGATACGCATAACCTGAACGATCAAATGCAACCTTCTCGATTCCGGCTTTCTTTGCTCGTTCAGCAATCAGTTTACCAATCTTACCGGCGGCATCGATATTCCCAGTAGCACCGGATTTATTGCCCTTTTCTAATGTCGAAGCACTTACCAGAACTTCGTTACCGGTAGCAGAAATAATCTGAGCATAGATATGCTTCGGCGAACGGAACACGCAAAGACGATTCATCCGAAGTTCGATTATCTTTGCTCTTCCGCGCTTCGCTCTGCGCAAGCGTGCAGTTTTCTTAGCACTCATACCTTAAGCCCTATTTCTTCTTCGCTTCTTTTCTGTACACATGTTCATCAACGTAGCGAATCCCCTTACCTTTATACGGCTCGGGTGGACGAAACTCACGGATCTCCGCCGCCACTTGGCCAACTAGCTGTTTGTCAGTACCGGAGATCACAATTTCAGTCTGCGAAGGAGTTTCAGCTGTAATTCCTTCGGGCAATTCATAATCTATAGGATGGGAAAATCCAACAGTTAGATTAATTTTTTTCCCTTGGGCCTTCGCACGATAACCAACGCCCTGTAGTTCCAGCTTTTTTTGGAAACCTTCAGTAACTCCCACAACCATATTATTAATGAGCGAACGGAAGGTGCCCGCTATAGCGCTTGCTTCACGAGAATCATCCTTTGCCAAAACCTTAAGCTCCTCGCCATCCTGCGCAACCGCCACTAGGTTATGCAAGGGTAAAATTAGGTTCCCCTTGTTTCCTTTAACCGAGATCTGCGAATCGGTTAATGTTGTTTCAACCCCTTTTGGTACGGTTACTGGGGTATTTGCTATTCTGGACATTGCTTTATCACTCTTTCCTAATTTTTTAGTACACCTTTAGAAAACGGTGCAAAGTACCTCACCACCAATACCGGCAGCCTCTGCCTGTTTGTCAGTCATCAAACCCTTGTTAGTGGAAAGAATAGTGATACCCAATCCGGCTCGATTTTTCGGTAAATTGTCTGCTCCCTTGTAGTCTCGCAAACCCGGTCGGCTGCCTCTCTTGATCTCTTCGATAACAGGCTTACCTTTAAGGTATTTAAGGTTAACGCTGAGAACCGGCTTGCCGTCATCTTCATTGATGGTGTAACTGGTTATATAGCCCTCATCCTCCAGCACCTTGCTGATAGCCACCTTAATCTTGGAAGACGGGCAGCTTACCGTGGGTAATTTTGCCATCTGTGCGTTGCGAATACGGGTCAAAAAATCTGCAATAGGATCTGACATGCTCATATATCTTCTCCCAACTACCAACTGGCTTTGGTCAAGCCAGGCACGTCTCCGCGCATTGCAACTTCACGCAGTTTGTTACGACAAAGACCAAATTTCCGATAAACACCATGAGCTCGACCCGTGATCCTGCAGCGACGTTGCTGGCGAACTGGACTAGAATCCCGTGGAAGTTTCTGTAACTTCACATGAGATTCCCATTTTTCGTCATCAGTCGCATTTACGTCTTTCAAAATGGCTTTCAGCGCTGCACGCCTATCCGCGTACTTTTGAACAGTACGTTCACGCTTTTTTTCTCTGGCAATTATTGAAGATTTGGCCATATCAAGATTCCTCTTTATTCTTTTCAGCAGACGCTTCTTGTTTCAGCGAATCTATTGATTCCACCTCTGCAGCTTCAGCGGGGATTGCTTCGGTAGCCTTCTCCGCGACTGGTGCTTCTTCTTCCTCTGATTCTGTTGAATCAACCTCTGGAGCTTCTACTGAGTCTTCTTCGGAAGCTTCCTTCTCAGCTGGCACTTCTTGTACCGCTGATTCTGTTGAATCAACCTCTGGAGCTTCTACTGAGTCTTCTTCAGAAGCTTCCTTCTCAGTTGTCACTTCTTGTACCGGTGCTTCCTGTTTTGACCTTGTTTGATCAATTACTGTAGACATTGCGCGGAAAGGAAAACGCATCGCTGTTAACAGTGCGCGGCCCTCCTTATCATTTTGTGCTGTTGTGGTAATAGTTATATCCAAACCACGCAGCTTATCGATCTTGTCGTAATCAATCTCGGGAAAGATGATTTGCTCAGTGACTCCCATGGCGAAATTACCCCGACCATCAAAAGACTTAGGGCTCAATCCCCGGAAGTCCCTTATTCGTGGAATGGCAATCCCAACTAACCTTTCTAAAAATTCATACATTCGTTCACCGCGCAGCGTAACCTTGCATCCGATGGGCCAGCCTTCTCGAATCTTGAATCCAGCAATACTTTTGCGTGCTTTGGTAATAACAACTTTCTGGCCACTGATCAATTCCAGGTCATTCGTTGCATTCTCCAAAATTTTCTTGTCCGCAACGGCTTCGCCGAGACCCATATTAAGAACCACCTTGGAGACTTTTGGAACACGCATTCTATTTTTAAACCCGAATTCCTGGGACAATGCAGGTATTACTTCATTTTGATAAAATTGTTTAAGCTGAACCATGATTGGCAACCACCAGTACTTAATCTATGTCCTGACCATTTGATTTAAAGACGCGCTTCTTTGCCCCATCGCCCAGCAATTCAACGCCAACCCGATCTGCCTTGTTTTCAGTCGCATTGAAAATAGCTACATTCGATATGTGCAATGGAGCCTCTTTCTCGACAATGCCTCCAGGCTGACCTAGGTTCGGATTCGGCCGAGTATGCCGCTTTACCATATTTAGACCTGCAACAATTAACTTGTTATTGCCCACAATGCGGGAAATAGTTCCACGCTTACCCTTGTCCTTACCGGCGAGAACAATTACTTCATCATCTTGTCTTAACTTATTCATTTCAAAAATTCTCTTGTCTCTATAGCTGCTTCGACAATAATTAAAGCACTTCAGGCGCAAGTGAAATAATTCGCATGAATTTCTCCGTCCGGAGCTCTCTCGTTACGGGACCGAATACGCGCGTACCTATTGGAGCCTCCTGGTTGTTCAGAAGAATAGCCGCATTATCATCGAATCGAATCACCGAACCATCTCCTCGACGCACACCTTTCTTGGTCCGAACAACTAGCGCAGTTAATACCTGACCTTTCTTTACTTTGCCACGCGGAATAGCTTCCTTAACGGTAACTTTAATAATGTCGCCGATACGCGCATATCGGCGATGGGAACCACCCAGAACCTTGATACACATTACGCGTCTAGCGCCGCTATTGTCGGCTACATCTAAGTAAGACTGCACTTGAATCATCGATTCACTCCGTCGCTTGTTCGCCTCACGAATAAATTCTTAATCCTAAACCTGCACTGCCCGATCATCTATGGAAACCAGAGCCCAGCTCTTAGTCTTAGATATTGGACGGGTTTCCCTAATGGTTACCTCATCACCCGGCAAGCACTCGTTGTTTGCATCATGCGCATGAACCTTGGTTGATCGCTTAATAATCTTGCCATAAACCGGATGTTTAACTCGACGCTCGACTAGCACCACAATCGATTTATCCATTTTATTGCTGACAACCTTGCCAGACGCCGTACGCGCTAGTTTTCCTTGGCTTTGTTGTTTTTCTTGAATCTCAGTGTCCGACATAGTTAGCCTTCACTTTGTTCTTTTTCTGTAATAATTGTTTTTACACGCGAAATATCTTTTCTCGCTTCACCGACAAGATGAGTTTGACCGAGTTGCCCCGTGCTCTTCTGCATGCGGTTATTAAATTGGTCCTTGTATAGTTCCTTGAGCTGCGCCTGCAACTCTTCTACCGATTTTTCTCGCAATTCATCTGATTTCATCAAACTACCTTCGCTTTTGTATTTCGCTAAACATCACTATAACCAGCATCGCCTTTATAACCTTTATCCTGTTGATAAAAGCTTGGCACTCTTTATTTGGTCAACTCTCTTACTACATCACTGTACGCTTAACAAACGCTGTTTCGAATGGCAGTTTGGCTGAAGCCAACGAGAAAGCTTCCCGCGCAAGGTCTTCATCAACCCCCTCTATTTCGAACATAATGCGGCCAGGTTGGATTTGGGCAACCCAATACTCAACATTTCCTTTACCTTTACCCTGGCGCACTTCTAGTGGCTTCTGTGTAATCGGCTTATCAGGGAAAACTCGGATCCATATTTTACCACCACGCTTCACTCGCCGTGTCATCGCACGACGTGCTGCCTCTATTTGACGCGCTGTGAGTCGACCACGCGAAACAGCTTTTAAACCATACTCACCAAAATCCACTTTATTACCGCGATGTGACAGGCCCCGGTTACGGCCTTTCATCATCTTCCGGAATTTTGTTCGTTTGGGTTGTAACACGACGTTCTTCCTCTAATTGGCGGCAGTCTGCTTAGATTCAATTGCTTCGTTGAGGACTAATATTTCGCCTTTAAATATCCAAACCTTCACTCCAATAATCCCGTAGGTAGTGGTGGCTTCCGAGGTCGCGTAGTCAATATCTGCGCGCAAGGTATGCAGCGGTACTCGACCCTCGCGATACCACTCAGAACGTGCAATCTCCACACCTCCTAAACGACCACCGACCTGAACTTTAATACCCTCAGCACCTTGCCGCATTGCATTCTGTACAGCGCGCTTCATTGCGCGACGAAACATCACTCGGCGCTGAAGTTGCTGAGCCACACTGTCGGCAACAAGTTGCGCGTCCAGGTCAGGCTTGCGAATTTCCTCGATGTTGATTTGTACGGGAATGTCCATTTTCTCTGTCAATATCCGCCGCAGAGCTTCAACATCCTCGCCCTTCTTGCCGATCACAATACCCGGTCGAGCGGTGTAGATGGTTATCTTGGCCGTTTGTGCGGGTCGTTCGATATCGACTCTAGAAACCGAGGCGTTGGCAAGATGCTTCTTGACGAAATCTCTTACCTGTAAATCAACCAACAAATTTTCGGCATAGTCCCGTCCTTCAGCAAACCATACCGAACTATGTTTTTTGACAATGCCAAGGCGGATACCTGTAGGATGTACTTTTTGACCCATCCGAATCTCCTAGCTATCAGCGACCGTAATCGTTATATGACATGAACGCTTCAAGATACGATCAGCGCGACCCTTCGCTCTTGGCCTAGTGCGTTTCATCGTCATACCTTCATCAACACAAATCGTTGATATCTTCAATTCATCCACATCCGCGCCTTCATTATGTTCAGCATTTGCAATCGCGGTGTTCAATACCTTTTTTATAATGGCGGCACCTTTTTTTGAGCTGTAGGCCAACAGCTCTAGGGCTTCTTCAACTCCTTTACCTCGCACCTGATCGGCTACCAACCTAGCCTTCTGTGCCGAGAGGGGAGCACCCCTTAATTTCGCTATCACTACCATTTAGCGCACCTTCTTATCCGCGACATGACCTCGATAGGTTCGTGTAGAGGAAAATTCGCCCAGCTTGTGGCCTACCATGTCCTCGCTGACGAAAACTGGAACATGTTGCCGCCCATTATGCACTGCTATAGTCAACCCAATCATATCTGGGGAAATCATGGAACGACGCGACCAAGTTTTAATTGGTCGCTTGTCATTTTTCTCAACCGCGTCCTGCACTTTCTTCATCAAGTGGAAATCAATGAACGGGCCTTTTTTTAGTGAACGTGGCACAAATTTATTCCTTTATCCCTTATCTTTATTTACGACTTGAATTTCGACGGCGAACTATCATGTTGTCAGTTCGCTTGTTTGCTCTGGTCTTGTACCCCTTGGTTGGAGTGCCCCAAGGTGACACCGGGTGGCGACCACCAGAGGTACGTCCTTCACCACCCCCATGAGGGTGATCAACCGGATTCATGGCAACACCTCGAACGGTCGGTCTCACTCCTCGCCAGCGCTTGGCGCCAGCTTTGCCCAGAGAACGCAGAGAATGCTCTGAATTGGAAACTTCACCGAGGGTGGCGCGACAGCTACTCAAAACCTTGCGCATCTCGCCGGAACGCAGCCTAAGTGTTGCGTAATCTCCTTCACGAGCAACTAGCTGTAAAGAAGTACCTGCACTTCGCGCAATTTGAGCACCTTTGCCTGGCTTCATCTCAACACAATGTAGCGTGCTACCCAGCGGAATGTTTCTCAGGGGCAGGCAGTTTCCAACCTTTATAGGAACTTCTTCGCCCGACACAAGAGTATCTCCCTCGGCCACCTTGGCCGGCGCAATAATATATTTGCGCTCACCATCAGCGTATAGCAGCAAGGCAATGTTTGCTGAACGATTAGGATCGTATTCCAGTCGTTCAATCTTTGCCTCGATATCATCCTTGTTACGTTTGAAATCTATAATACGGTACTTCTGTTTATGACCACCGCCCTGATGACGTCGCGTAATGCGCCCTTTGTTGTTTCTGCCGCCTGTCTTTGTCTTAGACGCTGTCAAAGGTGCACAAGGCCCACCTTTATGAAGATCTGGGTTCACAACTTTAACGACGAAACGGCGCCCCGGAGAAGTCGGCTTACATTTAACTACTGGCATGACTGCATCCTCTGTCCCAGATTATCCGATATCCGCAAAATCAATTTCATGGCCCGTCTCCAATCGTACATAAGCCTTCTTCCAGCTTAGCTTGCGGCGAGTCCTACCCTTAACATTTTTCTTAACCTTTCCTTTTACATTCAATACTTGGAGATCATCGACTACCACATTGAAAATAGATTCCACTGCTTCCTTAATCTCAAGCTTGGTAGCATTCTTCGCTACCCTAAAGGCATATTGATTGTCATTTTCACCCATAAGGGTAGTTTTCTCAGAAACATGAGGACCAATAATTACCGTATACATCCGTTCAAGGTTCATGACAGTATTTCCTCTACTTTCTTAAGCGCGGGAACTGTGATCAACACTTTTTCGAACCCAATGAGGCTCACCGGATCGAGCCCTGAGACATCCAGTGCATCAACTTTGTGTAGGTTTCTTGCCGCAAGGTAAAGGTTTTGTTGCACTTGATCAGAAATAATTAGTACGTTGTCTAGTCCGAATTCTTTAAGCTTGTTTACCAAGTCTTTTGTTTTGTGGGATTCGACTGTGAATTCGTTAACGACAATCAGTCGTTCTTGTCGGATCAGTTCTGAGAGAATACATTGCATAGCTCCGCGGTACATTTTCTTATTCAGTTTCTTGCTGTAATCCTGGGGCTTGGCTGCAAACGTAACACCACCGCTACGCCAGATAGGACTACGAATAGTCCCGGCACGAGCGCGGCCTGTTCCCTTCTGCCGCCAAGGCTTGCGTCCACCACCGCGCACTTCAGAACGAGTTTTTTGCTTAACGGTACCTTGTCGAGTACCCGCCATATAGGTAACTACCATTTGGTGTACCAGCGGCTCGTTATATTCCCGGCTGAAAGATTTGTCCGAAAGTGAGATTTTTTCCTTGCCCGTCTTCTTTCCAGGCAGTGCTAGAGCTAATTCCATGGCTCAGTCACCCCTTTGCCTTGACTGCTGGGCGGACGACAACTTTAGCTCCAGTTGCTCCAGGCACCGCTCCTTTAATGAGAATAAGATTGTTCTCAAGATCAATTCTGACTACTTCTAGTGACTGGGTGGTCTTTTTCTGGTTACCCATCTGGCCAGCCATCTTTTTCCCTTTCCACACCTTGCCAGGTGTCTGACATTGACCTATCGAACCCGGAGCTCGGTGTGAAAGAGAATTACCGTGTGTGGCATCCTGCATTTGGAAATTATGGCGTTTCACGCTTCCCTGGAAACCCTTACCTTTTGAGGTGCCAGTCACATCTACTTTTTGGCCAACCTCAAAAAGGTCAACCTTGATCTCACTGCCTAGCTCTATTTCTGTGGTGTCCTCGTTCTCGGTACGGAATTCCCAGAGACCTTCGCCAGCTTCGGTATTTGCCTTGGCAAAGTGACCAATCGCTGCCTTGGCAACGTGGGAAGCCTTGCGGGAACCAGTGGTTACCTGTACCGCACTGTAGCCATCCCTTTTTGGAGTTTTAATTTGTGTAACTCGGTTTGGCTGAACTTCGACAACCGTAACCGGCACCGAATTGCCTTCTTCAGTGAAAATGCGGGTCATACCGCTCTTTCGACCGATTAATCCTAGTGACATTGTTATAAACCTCATCGTGCAGGGGGCTATTACCCGCTGTGGCCGCCGACGCGTTGCACTTATGCGCTTTCCCGATATGGAAAACAAGATATTTCAGTGCACCAAAACTTTATTAAAAAGGGCAAGGAGGACTGATCGCTCTATTGCCTGGTTATTTTTTTAACGAGTTACTTCAGGCTGATTTGCACTTCCACGCCTGCCGCCAGATCAAGTTTCATCAAGGCATCAACTGTCTTTTCAGTCGGTTCGACAATATCCAGCAACCGCTTATGGGTACGAATCTCATACTGATCTCGAGCATCCTTATTTACATGCGGCGAAATCAAAACAGTAAATCGCTCTTTATTTGTTGGCAGCGGAATAGGTCCTTTAACTTGAGCTCCGGTGCGCTTGGCTGTATCTACGATTTCTTGGGTAGATTGATCAATCAAACGATGATCGAATGCCTTAAGCCGGATTCTTATTCGCTGATTCTTCATCTATATAAAACCCCAAAAACTATTATATATTAATAAGTTAACGCTAACTCTTCTGGCGTTCAATTTTTAAACGCCAAAAAGGATGCGAATTCTATAGGCCGTACTGTCTTTAGTCAAGGAAAAAAGACCCTCAAGCCCGCATATTTTGTGGCCTTGAGCGATTTTCGTCTAGGCGTAAAACTTATCTTAAAAGCCGTAATTTTTTGAGAAATTGAGAGAATTCCTATATATCTCGATTTTTCCTCCACCACAGCCTTTCCTTCTTATTAACTTACTTAAATATTATTGATAATGCCTTCAGCAATGTTACTCGGCACTACAGCGTATTTATCAAATTCCATCGTGTAAGTCGCACGACCCTGGGTGGCGGAACGTAAATCGGTTGCGTATCCAAACATTTCTGATAGCGGAACTTCGGCAGTTATTACTTTCCCCATAGCACTATCTTCCATGCCTTGTACCATGCCCCGTCGACGATTCAGGTCACCCATCACATCACCCATGTATTGTTCGGGGGTAACCACTTCCACAGCCATTACCGGTTCCAGTAACGCCGGATCGGCTTCCAATGCACCTTTTCTTAGCGCTAGTGAACCGGCAATCTTGAACGCCATTTCGCTAGAATCCACATCGTGGAATGAACCATCATATAGCGTAACTTTCATAGCTAGTAGCGGATAACCTGCTAGGCACCCGTTCTGCATCTGTTCATGTACGCCTTTGTCCACCGCAGGAATATATTCCTTAGGTATAACACCACCGACAATTTTATTGACGAATTCATAATTTGCATCCACGGGCAGTGGTTCGAGGCGCAACCAGACGTGACCGTACTGGCCGCGACCACCAGATTGTTTGATGTGCTTGCCCTCAATCTCGACCGTCTTACGAATGGTTTCCCGATAAGCCACCTGTGGCTTACCAATGTTTGCTTCAACGGAAAATTCGCGCCTCATCCTGTCTACTAGTACATCAAGGTGAAGTTCTCCCATTCCCGAAATAATTGTCTGTCCGGATTCTTCATCAGTTTCAACCCGGAAAGACGGGTCCTCTTGCGCCAGCTTACCCAGAGCTATACCCATCTTTTCCTGGTCTGCTTTGCTCTTCGGTTCTACAGCAACCGAAATTACTGGCGCTGGAAAATCCATCTTTTCCAACGTAACGATATTGTCCTTATCACAGAGTGTTTCACCGGTAGTTACATCCTTGAGACCAATCGCAGCTGCTATATCACCAGCTAGTACTTCCTTGATCTCTTCCCGTGAGTTGGAGTGCATTTGCACCATCCGTCCCACTCGCTCTTTCTTATGCTTGAGGGGATTGTATACTGTGTCGCCCGAATTCAGTTTACCGGAATAGACTCGGAAAAATGTTAACGTTCCAACATAAGGGTCAGTGGCAATCTTAAAAGCCAGCGAAGCAAACGATGCTTCGTCGTCCGCTTCGCAGGTAGTCAGTGTGCCGTCTTCCTTAGCGCCTTCGATTGCCTTTACTTCTGTAGGTGCAGGCATGTAATCCACTACCGCATCCAGTAGGGCTTGCACCCCCTTGTTCTTGAAAGCTGAGCCACATAAAACTGGCACGATTTCGTTGGCAAGTGTGCGCTCACGAATTCCTCTCATAATGTCTTCTTCACTTAAGTCATCATTTTCAAGATACCTCTCCATGACCTCTTCATTGGCTTCGGCGGCGGCCTCAACCATCTTTGCACGCCATTCGTCACTTAGCACCTTCATTTCTTCTGGAATACCGGTGTATTCAAAAGTGGTGCCTTGATCTTCTTCATTCCAGATGATTGACTTCATCTTCACCAAGTCGATAACACCTTTGAAGCCATCTTCCTCCCCGATGGCCAATTGCAAGGGCACAGCATTAGCTCCCAATCTCTCTTTCATCTGAATGACAACCTTCAGAAAATCGGCGCCGGCTCGGTCCATCTTGTTGACAAATACCATACGAGGTACTTCATACCGGTTGGCCTGACGCCACACGGTTTCTGTCTGCGGTTGCACGCCAGAAGCAGCACAAAGTACAACTATGGCTCCATCAAGTACTCGTAGTGACCGCTCAACCTCGATAGTAAAGTCCACGTGACCCGGTGTATCGATGATGTTAATACGATGCTCATCATACTGCTTATCCATACCAGTCCAGAAACAAGTCGTTGCAGCAGAAGTGATAGTAATTCCTCGCTCTTGTTCCTGTTCCATCCAGTCCATAACCGCCGCACCATCGTGTACCTCACCTATCTTGTGTGAAATACCAGTATAAAAAAGAACACGTTCAGTGGTAGTCGTCTTACCAGCATCTACGTGCGCAGCAATCCCTATATTGCGATAGCGGTCTAGGGGGTGTTTTCTAGCCACAGCTTTACCCTCAAATAAAATTCAATTAAAAACGATAATGTGAAAATGCGCGGTTGGCTTCCGCCATACGATGCACGTCTTCGCGCTTCTTAACGGCACTTCCGCGGCCTTCTGAAGCGTCTGTTATTTCGCCTGCAAGTCGCAACGCCATGGATTTTTCACCACGGGCACGTGAATGTTCTACGAGCCAACGCATGGCTAGCGCGTTGCGGCGTTCAGCACGAACTTCGATTGGCACCTGGTAAGTGGCTCCACCAACCCGGCGAGACTTAACCTCAACCATGGGTGCAATGCTTTCCAGAGCTTTTTCGAATGCTTCCAAGGGATCGGAACCAGATTTTTCAGCAACGATATCAAGAGCCCCGTAGACGATCTTTTCGGCAATGGACTTCTTGCCATCGACCATAACGTGGTTCATGAACTTTGCTAGGACTTTACTTCCGAATTTAGGATCTGGCAGAATCTCACGTTTTGCCACGACTCTTCTTCTAGGCATAATCGACCTCTATGTTTATTCAGGTTAATCCAGGATTTCTTACCAATAACATAACATTGGCAATTACCCAGCCTTACTCACCCTCATCATTTTTTTAAGAACCTTGATGAGTCGCACAATCCGTGTGCGTGTAATTGGCTCTAAAACTGTAACAACTGCTTATTTAGCTCGCTTAGCTCCATACTTGGAGCGACCTTGCTTACGTTCAGATACACCGGAGGTATCGAGACAGCCACGGATGGTGTGGTAACGCACACCAGGTAGGTCTTTCACTCGACCACCGCGAATGAGAACAACTGAGTGTTCTTGCAGATTGTGGCCTTCACCACCAATATAAGAAGTTACTTCGTAGCCGTTAACCAGTCGCACACGGCAGACTTTCCTCAGCGCAGAGTTAGGCTTCTTTGGTGTGGTTGTATAGACCCTAGTGCAGACACCGCGCTTCTGTGGCGAACGCTGCAGAGCAGGCACGTCACTCTTGGTAACCTTGCTTTTTCGGGGTTTGCGGACTAACTGGTTAATCGTTGCCATAAAATTATTTAAGCCCCTTCTTCGTGGTCGATCATCAGCCCTGACAGGCTTGCATTGGAACTACCCAGACGACTTCTAAAAGGATGCGAGAGTTTAATGATCTCGCAACTTCCAGTCAACAGTTTCCGCGCCTAGAACCAGCGAAACTCCTAGGTTTCAGACCCCTCACTAAGCGCCTCGCTAAGCGCAGCTTCAAGTTCGCTCGCGGTTATAGCATCCAGATTCGCTTCCTCAGCGTAGGCTTTCTTGCGGGCTTCGTGGTAAGCAAGACCGGTTCCAGCAGGAATTAATCTCCCCACGACTACGTTTTCCTTCAGGCCCCTCAAAAAATCTCTCTTCCCAGTAACTGCGGCTTCAGTGAGCACTCGGGTTGTTTCCTGGAAAGATGCGGCAGAAATAAAGGATTCTGTTGCAAGTGATGCCTTGGTAATACCCAGCAACATGCGTTCGAACTTGGCCGATTCCTTGCCATCCTCCACTAACTGCTCGTTAATTTCCAAAATTTGAGTGTAGGTGAGCTGTTCTCCCCTGATCAGGTTGGAATCACCAGGTTTAGTAATCTCGACCTTACGCAGCATCTGGCGAACAATGACTTCGATATGCTTATCGTTGATCCGCACACCTTGGAGTCGGTAGACATCCTGGACTTCATTTACGATGTACTGCGCCAAAGGCTCGACACCCTTCAGCCGGAGAATATCGTGTGGTGCCGGAGGTCCCTCCGATACCACTTCTCCTTTCTCAATGTGCTCCCCTTCGAAAACCGTCATGATGCGCCATTTCGGAATTAGAGTTTCATAATGATCCGATCCGTCTATCGGATTAACACCATCTTTTGGTGTAATGACTAATCTGCGCTTTCCCTTGGTTTCCTTGCCGAAACTAACAGTACCAGAAATTTCAGCGAGGATTGCCGGCTCCTTAGGCTTACGGGCCTCAAATAGATCTGCAACCCGCGGCAGACCGCCAGTGATATCACGAGTTTTTGACCCTTCCTGAGGAATCCGGGCAATGACGTCACCGATCTTCAGGGTCGCACCATCTTTCAAACCAATAATGGCATTCGCCGGCAAGAAATAATGAGCCGGTACGTTTGTCCCTGGCAAACAAACTTCCTTACCTTTTTTGTCCACAACGTTCACAGCAGGTCGAAGTTCCTTAGCAGAGGCGGCTCGTTCAGCCGGATCGATCACGGAAATAGTAGATAGCCCAGTAATCTCGTCAGTCTGTTCACGAATAGTAATCCCCTCTTCCATCGCTTCAAAAGCCACCTTGCCGGCGACCTCAGAAACGATTGGATGAGTGTGGGGGTCCCAAGTCGCTACGATATCACCAGCGTTAACCTCAGCTTTTTTGCTCAGAGTAATTACAGCACCATAAGGTAACTTGTAACGCTCCCTTTCTCTTCCATTCGTATCGTTTACTAATAATTCCCCAGATCGAGAAACTACGACTAAATGACCCTTGGTGTGCTCCACCGTCTTCATGTTATGTAGATGAACACTACCGCTATTCTTCACCTGAATACTGTCAGAAGCTGTTGCTCGTGACGCTGCACCACCGATGTGGAAGGTGCGCATTGTCAACTGAGTACCTGGCTCACCAATGGATTGAGCAGCTATAACGCCAACTGCCTCACCCACGTTTGCTAGATGGCCACGAGCCAGATCCCTTCCATAACATTGGCTACAAATTCCAAAACGGGTTTCACACGTTATCGGGGAACGCACATAGACTTCGTCAACACCACTAGTTTCCAGTGCATCCACCACGCGCTCATTAATCATGGTGCCCGCATGAGCGATTACCTCACTACTACTTTCATCCAGCACGTCGGTCGCCAGTACTCGACCCAACACACGATCACCCAAAGGTGCGATGATGTCGCCCCCTTCGATTATGGGAGTCATGATCAAACCCTGTTCGGTGCCACAATCCTGTCCGGTAATGACCAGATCCTGTGCAATATCTACTAGACGACGAGTCAGGTAACCAGAGTTTGCAGTCTTCAAGGCTGTATCTGCCAAACCCTTGCGAGCACCATGAGTAGAAGTAAAGTACTGGGATACGTTCAAGCCCTCACGAAAATTGGCAGTAATCGGTGTTTCGATGATGGAACCGTCCGGTCGCGCCATCAAACCACGCATACCGGCCAGCTGCCTTATTTGCGCAGGGGAGCCTCTAGCGCCAGAGTCTGCGTAAACGTAGACTGAGTTGAATGATTCCTGGATCTCTTCTTCTCCTTCCTTGTTAACGACAATCTCACTTGAAAGCCCTTCCATCATGGACTTTGCCACAATGTCGTTGGCTCGCGACCAAATATCTATGACTTTGTTGTACTTCTCACCCTGAGTTACTAGGCCAGAAGCGAACTGGTTCTCTATCTCTTCCACTTCAGAATTAGCCTGATTTATGATCGCTGCCTTTTCTTTCGGAATGACAAAATCATTGACTCCGATGGATGATCCGGAACGGGTCGAAAATTGATATCCCGTATACATTAACTGGTCAGCGAAAATGACTGTTTCCTTCAAACCCACATTTCGGTAACAGGCATTCAGAATTTGGGAGATAGGCTTCTTCGCCATCTTCTGGTTCACCATAGAGAAAGGGAGACCTTCCGGTACAATGTTAAAGAGCAATACCCGGCCTACGGTGGTATCCACTATCTCAGTTTTAGTCTCGTTTTCGGCATCATCTCTAAAAGTAACATCAGTGATGCGAGCCTTGATTCGAGCTTGCAAGTCAGCTTGTTGAGTGTCGTAGGCTCGCTGTACTTCTTTGGCATCGGCAAAGACCATGCCCTCGCCCTTTGCATTGACGCGTTCGCGGGTCATGTAGTACAGACCCAGCACCACGTCCTGAGAAGGTACTATGATAGGTTCGCCGTTGGCTGGCGCCAATATGTTGTTGGTTGACATCATTAGTGTACGGGCTTCCAGCTGTGCCTCCAAGGTCAGTGGCACGTGAACCGCCATCTGGTCACCGTCAAAATCCGCGTTATAAGCCGCGCATACCAAAGGATGTAACTGAATCGCCTTACCTTCGATCAGAACAGGCTCAAATGCCTGAATGCCGAGACGGTGCAACGTGGGAGCACGGTTCAGTAGCACTGGGTGTTCGCGAATTACATCAGCGAGAATATCCCAGACCTCCGCTGTCTCTTTCTCCACCATCTTCTTTGCGGCTTTAATAGTGGTAGCAAGACCCCGGCGTTCCAATTTGCCAAAGATAAAGGGTTTAAACAATTCAAGTGCCATCTTCTTGGGCAGCCCACATTGGTGCAGCTTCAAGGTAGGCCCGACCACAATGACCGAACGACCAGAGTAATCCACGCGCTTGCCCAGCAAGTTCTGACGAAAACGACCTTGCTTGCCCTTGATCATATCGGCCAGCGACTTCAGTGGCCGTTTATTTGAACCGGTAATTGCTCGACCCCGTCGTCCATTGTCTAGCAGAGCGTCAACTGCTTCTTGCAGCATCCGCTTCTCATTTCGCACGATTATGTCCGGTGCATTGAGGTCCAGTAACCGCTTCAGTCGGTTGTTACGGTTAATCACTCGGCGATACAAATCGTTAAGATCAGAAGTTGCAAATCGACCTCCGTCGAGTGGCACCAGCGGTCGGAGATCCGGTGGCAGTACTGGTAAAACTGTCATGACCATCCACTGGGGCTTATTCCCAGAATGGACAAAGGCTTCCAATAGTTTCAGTCGCTTGGACAGCTTCTTCAGCTTAGTTTCTGAGTTGGTAACTGGAATCTCTTCGCGTAATCGAAAAACTTCAGCATCGACATCCATATCTTTCATCAAAGCTTGAACGGCTTCAGCTCCCATTTTTGCCTCAAATTCATCGGGCCATTTGTCCATTGCTTCGTAGTACAGCTCATCGTTAAGTAACTGGCCTTTCTCCAGGTCTGTCATTCCTGGATCCGTCACTACGAAAGATTCGAAGTAGAGAATGCGCTCGATGTCGCGTAGTGTCATGTCCAGCAACAAACCAATCCGCGACGGCAAACTCTTAAGAAACCAGATATGCGCTACCGGGCTGGCCAACTCTATATGGCCCATGCGGTCGCGGCGCACCTTGCTCAACGCAACCTCTACACCGCACTTTTCGCAGATTACACCACGGTGCTTAAGCCGCTTGTACTTACCACACAGACATTCGTAATCTTTTACAGGGCCAAATATTTTGGCGCAAAACAAGCCCTCTCGTTCAGGCTTGAAGGTTCTATAGTTGATTGTTTCTGGCTTTTTTACCTCTCCAAATGACCAAGCCCGGATCATTTCGGGAGAGGCTAACCCAATTCGTATCGAATCAAACTCATCTGACGGTGATTGAGACTTAAGTAACCCTAATAGGTCTTTCATTCTGTTTCCTCCGCTTGACCTGCAAAAAAATGGTCAAGCTTTTAACCCTCATTAATTCTTTGTTAACAGACTCGTAATTAAATAACTAGGAACAACTTACTTACTGACATCCAGTTCCATATCAATTGCTAAGGATCTGATCTCTTTAACCAGTACGTTAAACGACTCCGGCATTCCTGGTTCCATTCGATGATCTCCATCGACGATGTTCTTATACATCTTGGTGCGTCCCGCAACGTCATCTGACTTAACGGTTAGCATTTCTTGCAACGTGTAAGCAGCACCGTAGGCCTCCAGTGCCCACACTTCCATTTCTCCGAAGCGCTGACCACCAAACTGGGCTTTACCACCCAGAGGCTGTTGAGTTACAAGGCTATAGGACCCCGTCGAACGCGCATGCATCTTGTCATCAACCAAGTGGTTCAATTTAAGCATGTACATGATGCCAACTGTCACCAATTGATCAAACGCATATCCGGTTCGACCATCAAAGAGTTTGACCTGACCACTCTCATCCATATTGGCTAGTTTTAACATTTCCTTGATTTCACTTTCAGCTGCCCCATCAAAAACTGGTGTAGCCATTGGCACACCATCACGCAAATTTTCTGCCAATTCCAAGACTTCTTCTTCAGTCAACCCTCGGATATTTTCCGTACGTTTACCTACCTTGTTATAAACCTCGGTTATGAAACGTTTGATTTCAGCAACTTTCTTCTGAGCATCTATTAACTCTCCAATTCTTTCGCCAAGCCCCTTAGCGGCAGCCCCCAAGTGAGTTTCGAGGACCTGTCCGACGTTCATACGAGATGGTACTCCCAATGGATTCAACACAATATCCACCGGCTCACCATTCTCATCATAAGGCATGTCTTCCACGGGCATAATCACTGAGATGACGCCTTTATTACCGTGACGACCTGCCATCTTGTCGCCCGGTTGGATGCGGCGCCTTATTGCAAGGTACACCTTAGTAATTTTGAGTACGCCAGGGGCCAAATCGTCGCCCTGAGTAAGTTTCTTCTTTTTGTCTTCAAAGCGTTCATCCAGCTCCTGCCGTCTTTCCTTGAGCTGCTCTTCGGCGCGTTGCAGTTGCTTATTCAACTTATCGTTAGACATCCGAAGTTTGAACCAGTCGTCGCGCGGTAAATTGCTTAAGTAATCATCAGTTACTTTTTGACCCTTTCTTAGTTTTGGACCGCCGGCAATCACCTTACCAATTAAGGCATTGTGTAACCTCTCAAAGGTGGCACCTTCCACTATCCGATACTCGTCATCGATATCCTTGCGCACCTTGTCCAGTTGCAATCCCTCGATCTCGACGGCACGCTGGTCTTTATCAAGACCGTCTCTGGTAAATACCTGCACATCGATAACAGTACCTTTTACGCTGGTTGGTACGCGCAAAGAGGTGTCTTTAACATCCGAAGCTTTCTCACCAAAGATAGCTCGAAGCAGTTTCTCTTCTGGAGTTAGCTGCGTCTCACCTTTCGGTGTTACCTTACCAACTAGAATGTCACCGGCCCCAACTTCAGCCCCGATGTAGACAATTCCAGATTCGTCGAGCTTACCGAGAGCACCCTCACCAACGTTTGGAATATCAGCTGTTATTTCTTCCGAACCCAGCTTGGTGTCTCGAGCCACACAGGTGAGTTCCTGAATGTGGATCGTGGTGAAACGCTCTTCTTTAACTACGCGCTCAGAAATCAAGATTGAGTCTTCAAAGTTGTAACCATTCCAGGGCATGAAGGCGATGCGCATATTCTGGCCCAAAGCCAACTCCCCCATATCGATTGACGGGCCATCTGCAAGAATGTCATTGCGGGTAACCGCGTCTCCTTCTTTAACCAGCGGGCGTTGACTAATACAGGTATTCTGATTGGAGCGGGTGTACTTGGTCAGGTTGTAAATATCCACACCCGCTTCACCAGCATCTGTCTCTTCGTCGTTAACACGAACGATTATTCGCGCGGCGTCCACACTTTCAATCACACCGCCACGATCCGCTACCTCACAGACCCCTGAATCACTAGCTACATTGCGCTCCATCCCGGTCCCCACTAACGGTTTCTCGGTTTTCAGCGTAGGGACTGCTTGGCGCTGCATATTGGATCCCATGAGAGCGCGATTTGCATCATCGTGCTCAAGAAATGGGATTAAAGCGGCGGCAACTGATACCATCTGTTGTGGTGCAACATCCATGTAATCAACTTCTTCACGAAGCTTCAGCGTGGTTTCACCCTTGTATCTCACCGTTACTAGGTTGTCGACGAATCCACGCTTCTTATCAAGCGCTGCGCTAGCTTGAGCGATGACAAAATCGCTCTCATCTATCGCTGACAGATAATGAATTTCATCGCTTACCTTGTTCTTGGCCACCTTGCGATAGGGGCTTTCAAGAAAACCATAGCTGTTAGTGCGCGCATAGGTTGCCAAGGAATTAATTAGACCAATATTCGGACCTTCCGGTGTCTCAATCGGACAGACTCGACCGTAGTGGGTCGGGTGCACGTCTCGTACTTCAAACCCCGCCCGTTCGCGCGTGAGGCCACCGGGTCCAAGTGCCGAAACACGACGTTTATGGGTGACCTCAGAAAGCGGATTGTTTTGATCCATGAACTGCGATAATTGGCTGGAACCGAAGAATTCCTTTATGGCCGCTGCCACGGGTTTTGCGTTAATCATGTCTTGGGGCATCAAACCTTCGGAATCGGCCATACTTAAGCGCTCTTTTACAGCACGCTCGACCCGCACCAGTCCTACTCGGAACTGGTTCTCGGCCATTTCGCCTACCGAACGAACTCGCCGATTTCCCAAGTGGTCGATATCATCCACTGAACCAAACCCGTTTCTAATTCCCACTAAGGTCTTAACTACATCAACTATATCCTCGGTAACCAGTACTGAGGCACCCACAGTTTCAGGCCGTCCCAGTCGACGATTAAACTTCATGCGCCCAACGGCAGAAAGGTCATATCGGTCAGGCGAAAAGAACAGATTGGAGAACAAATTCTCGGCGGACTCTTTAGTAGGTGGTTCACCAGGACGCATCATGCGATAGATCTCTACCATCGCCTCTAGTTTTGAAGTGGTGTTATCGACATTTAGGGTATCGGAGATAAATGGGCCACAATCAAGATCGTTGGTATAAATGGTCTGGAATTTTGTCACGCCTTGTTCTACAAATTCGGCAATCAGCTCCTCTGTCAGTTCCGCGTTACATGGAAACATGACTTCCCCGGTTTCTTCATTAATGATGTCCGCTGCCAGAGAAGATCCGATAAGGAAATCGTTGCCCACCTTAAGCTCTTTTAGCTTTGCGGTTTCCATCAGCCGAATGTGCCGACTAGTGATCCGGCGGCCCTCCTCGACGAGGAGCTTGCCCTTCTTGTCTTCAACCTGGAACGTTAGGACCTCACCCCGTAATCGCGACGGAACTAATTGAAGCGATATTGTCGGCTCCTTGCCTTTGGAAACTTTAAAAGAGTTGCTCTCATAGAACATCCCCAATATTTCCTCAGAGCTATACCCTAAAGCTCTAAGCAGAATCGTTGCTGGTAATTTACGACGGCGGTCAATACGTACATAAACCATATCCTTGGGGTCGAACTCAAAATCCAACCAAGATCCACGATAAGGAATAACGCGAGCTGAATAAAGCAACTTGCCCGAGCTATGAGTCTTACCACGATCATGATCAAAGAACACACCAGGCGATCTATGTAGTTGTGATACGACTACGCGTTCGGTTCCATTAATCACAAAGGTGCCAGACTCTGTCATGAGCGGAATCTCACCCATGTACACTTCCTGTTCTTTAATATCCTTAATAGTCTGGGTGGTGGACTCTTTATCATAGAGAATCAACCGAACTTTTACCCTGAGGGAGACGGAATATGTAGAACCTCTCAACTGACATTCTTTTACATCAAAAGTGGGTTTCCCAAGGTCGTAACTGACGTATTCCAGTAATGCTTTTCCGGAATAACTCACAATAGGGAACACAGATTTGAACGCAGCATGTAGGCCTTGATCCAAGCGCTCCTCGACAGTAGTGCCGGCCTGAGTAAACTGTCGATAAGAATCGATCTGGATTGATAACAAGTACGGAATATCCATCGCACTTGGCAGTTTTCCAAAATTCTTACGGATACGCTTTTTTTCTGTATACGAATAGACCATTTTGTGTTCCTGGCTTTATGTGCCCTAAGTATTTACTGTTAGCAGATTAGTTCTGCAATCCCTGACTCCCGATAACACTTGTTTGTAGTTTTTACCGGCAATCAAGGTAAAGCGGATATAAATCCTTTCAACTAAAAATTAAACATAAGCCCGCACCAAGTGTGTACAACACACTCGGCGCAGGTTGTTTTATTGTTGTCGCTTGTTACTTAAGCTCAACGGTAGCGCCAGCTTCTTCGAGAGCTTTCTTGGCTTCTTCCGCTTCTGCTTTTGGAGCTCCTTCCTTGAGAGTTGAGGGTGCACCATCAACCATATCCTTAGCCTCTTTTAGCCCAAGGCCGGTGATAGTTCGAACAGCTTTAATAACGTTTACTTTCTTATCTCCTGTAGCTGCAAGCACAATATCGAACTCGCTTTTTTCTTCTGCCGGTGCAGCTTCGGCAGCGGCGGCAACTGGAGCTGCCGCAACGGCTGTTGCCGCTGAAACACCAAACTTCTCTTCCATCGCTTCCACGAGTTGAACCACGTCCATAACTGACATGTCAGCAATTGCGTCTAAAACTTCTTCTTTAGATAGAGCCATGACTCTTATCTCCTACTTAATAAATTGTATAAACTAAAACGGTTAAGGAATTAGGCTGCTTCCTGTTTCTGGTCACGTACAGCAGCTACTGTACGTGTCACCTTCGACGGAACTTCGTTCATCGTGCGAGCAAGCTTGGTTACCGGCGCCAGTATTACGCTCATCAGAATAGATCTCGCTTGATCGAGCGTTGGCAACTTGGCCAACACATCTATCTGGGCGGCCTCCATCAACTTGCCTCCTATAGACAGCGCCTTGATTTCGAATTCATCGTTCTCTTTTGCAAAATCCTTTAACACCCGTGCAGGGGCCCCAGGGTCTTCCTGGGAGAGAGCGAGAATTGTAGGCCCGGTCAGTACTTCCCGAATACACTCTAACTGGGTGTCTGCAACTGCTTTCTTCAGCAGAGTGTTGCGAACAACCCGCAGATAAACCTTGTTCTCTCTTGCATTCTTGCGAAGTGCCGTCATGTCAGCGACGTCAACACCACGATAGTCAGCCAGCACGGCTGACAGGGCGCCACTAGCAGCCTTATTGACTTCCGAAACAATCTGTTTCTTATCCTCAATATTTATAGCCACTTATTAACTCCTTAGTTCACGACTGTCGCCAGTCGCACGTGAGGACACTTTATTGCGGCAAAGTGCCCATTTGTATTAGGTGATAAGAATCCGGTAATGCATAACCAGATAAGGTTTCACCATCTGCGTAGGAAATTAAGAAACAGAAATCTGTTTCTCCTACGGTCTTTGATAGCTTCGGCAAAATGAATTACCAAAACCGCAAAGTCTTTAAGGAAACAACAGCATTGTTCCCTGTAATCCTTTTTTGTATTAATCCCCCAAAGAGGATTGATCGATTAACAAACCAGGGCCCATACTAGACGACAGCACAACCTTCTTTATGTAGACTCCCTTGGCCGCAGAAGGTTTAGCTTTTCTCAGATCCACCAATAGTGCCTCGAGATTAGATTTTACTGCCGCGCCATCGAAGCCAACCTTGCCAATGCCCCCATGAACAATCCCATTTTTATCTGTTCGATAGCGAACTTGCCCTGCTTTTGCATTCTTAACTGCCGTTTCCACATCCGTGGTTACCGTTCCCATTTTCGGATTAGGCATTAATCCACGTGGCCCCAGCACCGTGCCTAGCTTTCCAACGACACGCATTGAGTCTGGTGTGGCTATGACAACGTCAAAATTTATGTTGCCCCCTTGGACCGACTCGGCCAAGTCCTCGAAACCGACCAAGTCCGCACCAGCGATCTTAGCCTTCTCAGCATTTTCACCCTGAGCGAATACGGCCACTCGAACTTCCTTGCCGGTGCCCGCCGGCAGAATTGTCGCGCCACGCACTGCCTGATCAGACTTGCGTGGATCGATACCGAGATTAATTGAAACGTCGATTGATTCCTTAAATTTTGGTGAAGCAAATTCTGAAATCAATAAAACTGCTTCTTCTATGGAGTAGTTCTTGCCTGATTCAATCTTTTCAGCTATTTGCTTTCGTTTCTTGGATAGTTTTGCCATCTCACTCTACCCCTTCAACTTCCAGCCCGGCGCTACGCGCACTGCCTGCTAAAGTGCGAACCGCTGCGTCCATATCAGCCGCAGTGAGGTCAGGCATTTTCTGATTTGCTATTTCCTCTAACTGAGCCCGATTCACCTTCCCAACCTTGTCCGTATTAGGTTGACCACTCCCCTTTTTAACACCAGCAGCTTTACGCAGTAGCACAGCAGCCGGAGGTGTCTTGGTGATGAATGTGAAGCTGCGATCGGCATATACTGTAATTACTACCGGGATCGGTAGACCAGGCTCTATGCTTTGCGTATGTGCATTGAATGCCTTACAAAACTCCATGATGTTGACACCATGTTGGCCGAGAGCCGGTCCAACTGGGGGGCTAGGATTAGCCTTTCCTGCTCCAACCTGCAGCTTTATATAAGCGAGCACTTTTTTAGCCATTACAAATCTCCTTGGGTTCAAACGTTTGACCGGTTTATAACCAACCGTTCCAACTCCCCGGCGCTATCAATTCTCTAAATAAATTGAATATCGACTTTAAACGCTGACAACACTAGCAGTGCTTTATCAACGCTCCCAAATTAATTCAGCTCTTCTCGACCTGCCCAAACTCCAGCTCAACAGGTGTTGATCGGCCAAAAATCAATACTGCTACCCGCAAACGACTCTTTTCATAATTGACTTCTTCTACAGTACCAGTGAAGTCATTAAACGGACCATCGGTAACACGAACCATTTCACCTGGTTCATAGATGGTCTTGTGAGTAGGGGATTCTTCACTATCTTCCATTCGTTGAAGAATCTGGTTTGCTTCCTTATCCGTAATTGGAGCCGGCTTCTCTGCCGTTCCACCAATGAAACCCATCACTCTTGGCGTTTCTTTCACCAAGTGCCATGTATCATCATTTAATTCCATATGGACGAGCACATACCCCGGGAAAAATTTCCGTTCACTCCTACGCTTCTGCCCAGCGCGCATTTCCAATACCTCTTCGGTGGGGACCATGACATCATCGAATTGATCTTCCATTCCTGAAAAGCTGACTCTCTCTTTCAGAGCTTGCATTACTTTTTTCTCATAGCCCGAGTAAGCATGGACCACGTACCAGCGCTTAGTCATTACTTTTCTTTACCTGATAATAGATGAAATACCCAAGTTCAATAGCCAATCTAGTAGCATGAGAATTAGAGCCACGATAATGATTACAATCAATACTACGATGGTGGTCTGCGTTGTTTCCTGTCTTGTTGGCCAAACCACCTTACGTATTTCAACCCTTGCTTCTAGACACAAATTAATAAAGGCCCGACCCTTTTGGGTTTGCGACGCGACCCATCCAGCCGCACCAGCAGCCACAAGTAGTGCTATTGTCCTTATCAACAACGAACCAGCAGAAAAATAAGAATTCGCGTAAACTCCGGCAGCCACGATTGCAAGGACTATCGCCCACTTCATCAAATCTAACTTGCTGTCTTCACCAACTATCTTTTCTGATTTTTCTGCCATGAGCATTCTTTAACATTCGCTGTATTTGCCTGGCTCTAAATGGCAGGCCAGGAGGGAATCGAACCCCCAACCTGCGGTTTTGGAGACCGCTGCTCTGCCAATTGAGCTACTGGCCTTAAATTTCTTCTCGCAGTAACTGCGGGGTCCGCTACTATAATTAAGAAACCCTTTTTGATCGGTAACTACTCGTGCAAGCTTTCCACATAAAAATATCTGTTACTTGCTCTTGTGGCTTTTTTTCTCACAGCTAAAATCATCGAACAATCAAAATAGCTTCTTTTTGAGAATAAAAATCTATCCCTATTTAAGGACGACTAAGCCAACGCATCTTTTTAAGATGTGCTGGCTCAAGAAATCTCGGTATCGAAATCAGTCGGTGATCTTACTTACCACACCAGCCCCTACAGTCCTGCCACCTTCGCGGATGGCAAATCTAAGGCCTTCATCCATCGCTATCGGGGAAATAAGTGACACTACCATCTTCACATTATCACCCGGCATAACCATCTCAACACCTTCAGGTAATTCCACACTTCCAGTTACATCAGTGGTTCGGAAGTAAAATTGCGGACGATAACCTTTGAAGAAAGGAGTATGGCGCCCGCCTTCGTCCTTGCTTAAAATATAGACTTCAGCCTCGAAGTCGGCATGTGGCGTGATTGAGCCAGGTGCGGCTAGTACTTGACCTCGTTCGACATCTTCACGTTTAGTACCGCGTAGCAGAACACCCACGTTCTCACCCGCACGGCCTTCATCTAAAAGCTTCCTGAACATTTCAACCCCGGTGCAGGTGGTTTTTTCAGTATCCTTGATACCCACAATCTCGATTTCTTCATTTATCTTGATAATGCCACGCTCAACACGTCCGGTTACCACGGTCCCCCGACCGGAAATGGAGAACACGTCTTCAATCGGCATCAGGAAAGGCTTCTCAATATCACGCTCCGGTTCAGGAATATAGCTATCCAGCGTCTCAATCAGTTTTTGCACTGACGGGATGCCGATATCAGAAGCATCTCCTTCCAATGCCTTTAATGCAGAACCAATGACAATCGGGGTGTCGTCACCTGGGAACTCGTACCGGTCTAAAAGCTCCCGGATTTCCATCTCAACCAGCTCCAGCAACTCCTCATCATCAACCATGTCTGCTTTGTTTACATACACTACGATGTAAGGCACACCTACCTGACCAGACAACAGAATATGCTCCCGCGTTTGGGGCATCGGACCATCCGCTGCAGATACCACCAGGATCGCACCATCCATCTGCGCCGCACCAGTAATCATGTTCTTCACATAATCGGCATGGCCCGGACAATCCACATGAGCATAGTGACGGTTCGGTGAATCATACTCAACGTGAGACGTCGCAATCGTAATACCTCGCTCCTTCTCTTCCGGGGCGTTATCTATCTGATCAAAATCCTTGAACTCCCCACCATGAGCTTCCGCACACACCTTCGTTAGCGCAGCCGTCAACGTCGTCTTACCATGGTCTACGTGACCTATAGTACCTACGTTTACGTGTACCTTTGTTCTTTCAAATTTTTCCTTCGCCATTATCTACTGCCCCTACTTTTCTTATCTCAGATCAAGTTGAAGTCAATTCCAATGTCGCTGTTCTTATAATTATATTACATAAAAGAAGCAACAACGCATTTTTAGCCCCACGGCCTACTAAAATTCTTTCAAATTCCTACGTATCTGGTGCTCACACCCGGAGTTGAACCGGGGACCTCTTCATTACCAATGAAGTGCTCTACCGCCTGAGCTATGCGAGCCATATCTGGAGCGGGTAGCGGGAATCGAACCCGCGTCATCAGCTTGGAAGGCTGGGGTTCTACCGCTGAACTATACCCGCTTGCAAGAAACACCACCGCCACCAGCCATTCCTAGTTTCTAGATGGTGGAGGGGGGTGGATTCGAACCACCGAAGCTTGCGCGTCAGATTTACAGTCTGATCCCTTTGGCCACTCGGGAACCCCTCCTACAAAATCTCCCAAGGGTCAAATTCCCTGGCTCTCTCACTCAGGAGCGGCATTTTATGGGAATTGGGTAGCTTGTGCAATCGTTTCACGGAGATTTTCTGTGCGTACCAAATCGAGCCAATGTCCCGACAAATCAAGCCATTCGGCGGTTTCGCCCAAGCTCGAATTTGCTAGTCCGAGGTATACCCCAGTTTCACCACACGAACATAGAATTTCGTTGATTCACGGATAATATCCAAATTCTAAGGCAAACAGTCGTATAGCCCCTGTCTCACTGCGATCTTTAAACAAGCTCGCAGCGATGCCCCGCATTTCAGCGCTACTCGTCACCCTCTGCATTAATTGGACAAACGATGGCTAGCCCGTCCAGCACTAAGCTAGATACCACTTCTTTGTTATCAAAAAGAATATGTTGGTCAAGCAATTCGGCATCGCCACCACTAAGGAACAATTTCACTCCCGGGTCCTGTTCAGATACCGACTGGAGCACCTCTTTTACCAGAGATAAAAGTGCGGCCAGGTTACCGTTAATCACCGCCTCTTCCGTAGAATGACCAGGTGCCGGCGAAGCAATATACAGCTCTTCTGATAAATGAATCCCAGTGTTCGCTTCCAAGCTGGTGGCCATTAACTCGAGCCCTGGCAGTATGTATCCGCCCTGGTGTTGTCCGTCTTTAGCGAGAATATCTAACGTTAAAGCGGTACCTCCGTCCACAATAACACTGCTGCCATTGGCAAGTTGATATGCCGCTACCATTGCAAGCCAACGGTCGATTCCTAGCCGTGATAGATCTTCATAGTGATTAGTAACCCCAGCGCAACTTCGCTCTACAGCAGCCTCCTGTGGTTCGATACCCCAAGCGCACTCACACCATTTACAAATGCTGCCCGCGAAAGTCTTGTCGCGCACACTACAAAATCGAACAGCTTCTGGCCTGAAGCCCAGCAAATTCGTTTCTAAATCTTGAAGGCCTGCCACCTCACCTTTCTTTGACGCTGTCCCTTTCTTTGGATCAAATGCACGCCATTTGATGCGCGAATTTCCAATATCAAGTTCCAGAATCATCACTCGAAGCCTTACTAAATTTTACGCAAAGAAGGAAATATTTCTCCACCGGTTATCAGTTCCCGGCGGTTCCACAACTGCAGGATCAGCGCACCAGATTCATCGACCCCCATTGATTTACCAACCTTCCGAGCATTCCCCGTTTGGATGACAATATCTTGATTCACGCAGCAATCATAGGAATTCCATACCTCGGAAAAAGGCCTGAATCCCTGATCTTCGAAAATCAATATATTCTCCATCAGCAGATTTGCGATTTCCGCTGCCATAATCGAATCATCGGGACGGTGGCCAATGATTGAACGTACGTCAGTGACCGGCCTTCCTATGGAACGCTTTTCTTCGTCTGACAGCGAAAGATTTATTCCTATTCCGAATACAACATCATTGGTTGCAGTGCCAACATGCAACTCAAGGAGCACTCCTGCTAATTTCTGCTCTTCAAATAACACATCGTTAGGCCATTTAAGGTGCAAACCACCAACACCTGCTGATTCCAGTGCATTCAGTACACTGATAGCACTAATTAAGCTGAGACTCTGGATAGTCTCAACACTTTCGAACGATCGAGTGAGGGACAAATAGATACCGCTCCCGGAGGGACTCAACCAGCAACGGCCTCTTCGCCCTCTTCCGGCAGATTGAGCTTCTGCAACAATTAGCCGGGTGGCTGGCTTTCTGGACTTTATTTGCCTTAGCGATTCGAGATTAGTTGAATCAAGTTCATCGAACACCTGAATGTCGTCGATATGAGAGAGGGCATGGCCTGTCAACGCATCCTGGATGATTTGTTTGTCCATAAAGTGTTACCAGACACCTTTTTGTGTATTTAAGATTTTTTGCACCATAAAATTTTTTACACAAAAAAGGAGCCGGCATTTCGTGCTTAGCACAAATACTGGCTCCTTTTTTACAATCAGGGCTAGTGTACCCTGATAACAATCAACTAGGACTATTCATTTGAAGAGGTAATCGATGATTGTGAGTCGCTTTTAGCCTCTTCGCCCCGACGAAATTTTGAAACTGCCGCCCAAGATTCCAAGATAATAAATACCGCAGATACCATAACGGCAACTTGAATAGCCACAAGGATCCATTGGCCTCTGCTCACGTAATCCATCACATACCAAACGCTTGCCCAAATAGCCATCAATAAGATAAAAATCATCGGCGTTAACAGATATCTGGCAGGTCGTCCTAATTTGATTAAATACACCGACAACACAATTAAAGTCATGCTCGCGAGTATTTGGTTTGTCGCACCAAATACCGGCCATATAAGCGTGCCTCCATCCCCAGGATAATTGCCATTTGAAACCCCGAACGCCAGCAACAAACAAGCTCCTACAGCTACCAAGGTAGAAATATAGTTATTCTTCAAAGGACTTATTTCATAAATATTTCCCCATTCCTGGATTATATAGCGCGTCAATCTAAGACCTGCGTCCATGGTAGTTCCCGCGAACAACACGACCATCACGGCTAACATGGTTTGGGAAAAACTCTGGCTAAAACCCCAACCATTGGAAATAAGTAAAGCTCCTCCTGTAATAAATCCACCATCTGCTGGACCTCCAGACAAGCTAGGGTAAAGTTCATTCCAACCTCCTGCTGCTGTTGCTGCATATAAAGACCCTGTCACAGCAACAATCGTTATCAAAGCAAGAGAACCTTCTCCCAGTGCGCCTAGATAACCGACAAATCGCGCATCTTTCTCATTATTGAGTTGTTTCGCACTCGTCCCGGAGGATACGATTCCATGAAACCCGGATAGAGCACCGCATGCTATTGTCACGAAGAGTATTGGCCACAATGGTGGTGTGCCCTCTACCACGTCGTTAAACATAGGAGCAGCGACATTTGGCATTGTTAATAAAACAGCCGAATAGAGCACGATCAAGCCGAGTACTAGTTGCGCCCCATTTATGTAGTCGCGTGGCTGGAGCAATAACCAAACCGGAAGCATCGAAGCGATACCGGCATAGACATATAATAAAATAATCCAATTCCCCCGTTCACCAAGCCCAAATATATCCCCTGGTAGAGCCATTGGCGTATTACTGCCTATGTAAATAGTGAAATAAAGAATCGCTACTCCAATAATAGAGATCAGCAAAAGGTTAAACTTCCTGCGAATAAGAACGCCAATAGCTATTGCTACCGGAATCGCTGCCCAGGCTGGAAATACAGACTCAGGATAGATGACCATGTCATTCGCGATAATTGTTCCGAACATCGCATTAACCAGCACAAGCAGAAGAAAAATGATCACCATCATTACAGAACGAACGCGAGTGCTAACAATACTTTCAGACAAAGCTCCAATGGACTTGGCATCGTGCCTATTACTCGCCCACAAAGCTCCGAAATCATGCACGCCTGCGAAAAAAATCGACCCTAGGGTTACCCACAAAAGGGCAGGAGCCCAACCCCAATAAACTGCTATCGCCGGACCGACGATGGGCGCCGCCCCTGCCACCGCTGTAAAATGAGAGCCCCAAAGTACAAATTTATTCGTTGGAACAAAATCAACACCATCCTCAAATCGATGGGCTGGCGTTAGGTAATTCGGATCTAATTGATAAATTTTTTCGGCGATGAATTTAGAATATACAAACCAACCGAAACAAAAACCAACTAGCCCAAACAGGACGATAAAGATCGAGGACATAAAGAAGATCTCCCGAATTATTATTATGAATTCTTAGCAATGCATCATAGCAAGTTAGAGACTGACGAGACAATGCGATAGAAAACGTAAAAATCCGGAAAAACCCGTACTTTCAAGGAAACCGCATACAAAAAACCCAGACGCTGGGAAGCGGCTGGGCTTCTCTTCCACCCACCAAATTCTCTAGTTAGTCGGTTCGGCCGAGTGGTAGGTCCAGTATCCGATGAACATCTCATCCCAGCTTTGCAAACCAAAGGTCAACTCCTTGCTAGGATCAGGATTGGCAGGATTGTACTCGGAATTGTCAAAGGTTCCTGTGACGTGAACCATAGTACCCGCCGGCAAATTGACTGGTTCCTCAAGCGCATATGTTGGTTGCCATGCGTAACTGTAATTCGGGACGCTTAGCAACTCCGTAATGGAGCCATCAGGCAGTTCAGCACTGAGCTTCATATCCTTCCCTCTGAAGTGCATATGCGGCCGCAAGCCGGTAACCACAACATCTTCCGCAAAGACATATTCGGCCGAAGCAGCATGATTTCCAGCAAAAGGGGGTATTCGAAACATGCCGGAAACTGATTGCGTGAAATTTTCGTAATCAGGTGGGTCATCGTGCATGTAAAGGCCGAGAAGAGTTTCGTCGACTGTAGCTCTACCATTTGGCGTGTAGTGGAACTGCATGGCAAGGTTGTGCCCTTGTGGTATATATACCCCAGTGTTTTGTGGGAAAGTAATGGCATCCACTTTGCCAGGAGCGTAGCCTTCCAGGAATCGTGGGCTCGCATTGATCGCGACCGGTGACTCTCCCTGCACTGCTTCTCTTGGTGCGGTCACATAACTGAGCAAGTGATGAAGCACAGCCTCATCTCCAGCTATGTACTGCACCGCTCGGACCCATTTGTCTTCTTCGAATGGCAGTTCCACTTCTA